>Ga0209663_1000507_pt1 | contig 22071 bp, 18 predicted proteins | sample SaaInlV_135m_DNA_2_FD_184667 | JGI IMG/M metagenome (GOLD analysis project Ga0209663, IMG submission 184667) | Marine microbial communities from expanding oxygen minimum zones in the Saanich Inlet - Saanich Inlet SI073_LV_120m_DNA (SPAdes) (version 2) | ecosystem: Environmental > Aquatic >... | reverse complement strand
ACTGCAAAATCTTTGAACAGGGTTGGAACATGATAAGGCTTTCTGTGGACACTTCTTTTGAGCATTTGGCCCTGTGCCTGACACGTAACGGTGTGCCTCTGGCAAATTATTACTCCTTGTGCAAACGCAGGAATTCAAAAATTATTTTTGAAGTTATTGATGAACTGTTGAAAAACACCGAGCTTACATTAGCAGAAGTCGATACTTATGTAATCAACTGCGGTCCCGGTTCTTATACAGGTGTCCGGATCGGTATGGCTGTTGTTAAAACTTTCGCACAGGTTAACAACAAACCAATTGTTCCAGTTACTTCACTTGAATTGCTCGCAGGGCAGATCTCGCAGTTGAAGAATGATTTCCATGTTCTGTTGAACTGCACCAGCAGAGAGATATTTCACGCAAAATTCAGCATTGTACGGGGTCAAGCTGTGGCGCAGACGCCAATTCAGCTGAGTAGACTTGAAAAATTTATTGAGAGTAATGAAAACGTGCCGGTCGTCCTTTATCGGGTAAGTCCGGAAAGAAGGAAAGCGGAACCACTCTTTGAAAAACTTACGCAGCTGCCTTTGGATTATCCTGTTGCCGATGCGCTGCTTTTAGATCGTCTTGGAGCAAAAAAAATGCTCTCTTCAGACTTTGATCCGGATGCACCGGTGAATCCTTTATATATAAAACGAGAGGTGGAAAAACTTTAAGTGCTGTTGTCGAAATGAAAAGGTGTTAACGTTTTTTAATAAATCATCACAAGTATCAGCTTTTAAATAAAAATATTTGACAGAATATAAAATTCGCAGATAGACTCGAAAATGCTTTACCATAGTTTTTCCACTCAGCAGGAAATAGATCAGCAATACAATCCACGCTTCAGTGTGGAGAATACAGATGAACTTATTCAAAGTTATTTAACTGAAAGTGAGAGGGTCTCCGGAGAATATACCAAGCTTTCCGGAGTTGCCTATGGCCCTACTGCAGACGAAACTCTTGATATCTTTTCCTCAGAAACTCCTGCCAGTCCAATACACATTTTTTTTCACGGCGGTTACTGGCATTCTCTGTCCAGCCGTGATTTTGCTTTTGTTGCAGAAGGACTGGTGCGCAACGGAATTACAGCCGTACTTGTCAACTACGCACTTTGTCCGGAAGTCAGCATTGCTGAAATTGTCCGGCAGGCACGTGCTGCGGTAGCCTGGACTTATCGTAATGCAGAAACCTTTGGCGGAAATCCGGAGCTGATCACAGTTTCAGGACATTCTGCCGGAGGACATTTGACGGGGATGTTACTGAGTACAAAATGGGAAAAAGGATACGGAATGGCAGCGGATATTATCAAAGGCATGCTACCCATCAGTGGACTGTTCGACCTCGGACCGTTCCCGTTTTCCTGGCTTCAACCAAAACTGCAACTCAGCCCGGAGCTGGTAGCACTAAACAGTCCTCTCCTGCTAAAACCGACTTCTGCACCCCCTGTTTTACTTGCAGTAGGCGCTGATGAATCACAGGAGTTTCATCGGCAATCGCAGGACTACTGCGCTTTTCTGCAAAAACAAGGAGTTCCTGCGAAATATATTTCAATTCAACACAAAAATCATTTTAATATTATTCATGATTTTCTGGGCGACGGCGGGCCATTGTGTAGACAAATCAGCGAATGGTCATTCAAAGCTGAGTAAAATTTCTTAAAAGCAAAGTACTTAAAACTACAGGCGATTCAGGTTTGACACTTGGAGAGCTGAATCAGATAATGGAAGGCTGAACTTTAACCTGAAGAAAAAACATTATGAATCTTGAAAACGCTAGCCAGGTAGAACTGCAGTCCTGGGAAAAAAAACTTGCAGCAAAATATCAACAATTTAAGGATGCAGCTTTAAAACTTGATCTTACGCGGGGTAAACCCGGAAATGCTCAGCTCGATCTGGCTGATGCAATGGAGGATCTACCTAAAAATAAAATGATTCTGGAGAACGGTACCGATCTTAGAAATTACGGTGGACTTGATGGAATTCCCGCTGCACGAAAACTTGGCGGTGAAATGCTTGGACTTCCGGAATCAGCGGTGATTTGCGGTGATCACAGCAGTTTGTCACTGATGTATCTTTATATGCTGCACGCATATTACCACGGTTCGCAGGGAGCAGAAACTGCGTGGGCAAAAGAAAGTGAAGTGAAATTTCTGGCAATAGTTCCAGGTTACGATCGCCATTTTAGCATCTGCGAGGAACTTGGAATCCGCTTGATCAATGTGGACATGCTCGATGATGGTCCGGACATGGACAAAGTTGAGGAACTGCTGAGCAACGATCCTCAAATAAAAGGTATGTGGTGTGTGCCGAAATATTCAAATCCTACCGGTTGTGTTTATTCAGACAAAGTAGTTGAGAGGATTGCCGCACTTGGAAAAATTGCAGGTCCGAATTTTCGGGTGATGTGGGACAATGCATACGGAGTACATGATCTGCAGGAAAATCCTCAGCAGTTGGCAAATGTGATGGATTACTGCCGTAAATATGGAACCGAAGATAATTTAATTTTAACTGCATCAACTTCAAAGATCACAATTGCTGGAGGCGGAATTTCATTTTTAGGTGCATCCGAGAAAAATTTAGCGCATTTCCGTAAACGTCTTGCTGTCATGAGCATTGGGCCAAATAAACTCAATCAGCAGCGGCATCTCCTTTTTCTCAAAAATATTGAAGATGTGCGTTCACACATGCAAAAACATGCAGAAATATTAAGACCTAAGTTTGAGATGGTGCAAAAACATCTTGAAAGCGAACTCGCCGGAAAAGCTATGGGTAGCTGGTGTAAACCTGAAGGCGGATATTTCGTTTCGTTCGACTCAATCCCTGGACTGGCAAAGGAGATAATTCGTCTCTCCGGAGAAGCTGGTGTGAAGCTCACTCCTGCAGGTGCTACATTTCCTTACAGTCAAGATCCTGAAGACGCAAACATCAGGCTGGCCCCTACTTTTCCGAGTGTGGAGGATTTAGATCAGGCAATGCAGGTATTTGTGACATGTGTGCAGTTAGCTTCTGTAAGACAACGTATGTAAGACGGTGCGGAACCGTCATTTCTCAAATCTTGAATCTGTCAAAACTCAAACCTTGAATCTGTTTTAATCTTGAACAAAGAAGTCACCGACTGGGAATTATTTCAACGCTTTCTCGTTTACGCACGTCCACACTGGAAAAGTCTGGCCCTTGGAGTAGCCACTGTTCCTTTTTCAGTTGGGACAACCTTACTGCTGCCATGGTTGATTATCAGAATTATTGATGATCATGTTATCCCTGGTGATCTGGATGGATTGTATCAGATGGCGACTTTCATGGCGTTAGCAGTTGCCGTCGGTTATTTTTCAGATTCGATTTATACTTTTACCCTCCAAAAAACAGGACAGTTAGCCATCAGTGCAATGCGCAGCGATCTCTTTGCGCACATTCTCTCGATGCCGCGTTCATTCTTTGATCAGCGGCCGATTGGAGTGGTTTTGACACGCCTCACATCTGACATGGAAGCGCTCAACGATTCGCTGGCCATCGGCGTGCTTTCCATTTTTACAGACTTCCTGAAAACAATCGCCCTGCTTGCTTTACTGATAACACTGAGTTGGAAACTAACGCTGGTTGTGCTGTTGATCCTACCGCCAATATATCTTGTCAGTAACTTTTTAAGGACACGTTTAAGGCATTATTACAATCTTACCCGCGAGGCACTTGCAGAAGCAACAGGCTACTTACAGGAATGCCTGAATGGTGTGAAGACAATTCAGCTGTATGCGTCTGAGGCAAAAGTACAAAAGGATTTTGAAGAAAAAACAAAACATTTTTTTAAAGCTCAGACACACTCTAACTTTTATGACGCGGCTTTATATTCAGTAATTGAAGGAATAACTTCAATTGCACTGGGATTAATGATTTGGTACGGTTCTCAGCAAATATTAGCCGGGATAGTTTCGATCGGTGTATTGGTTGGTTTCATCAACACACTGAATCGGATATTTGTGCCTATTCGTGAATTTACTCAACAAATTTCGGTTTTCCAGCGTTCACTTTCATCACTCGAAAATATAGATAAAATGTTTCGCGAAATTCCGGAAGATCAAGATGCAGAGCTGAATTCAACAAAATACACAACTGAAGAACTGGAGCAACGTTTTCAGCATTTTGAGGAATTGAGTTTTGAAAATGTTCATTTCCGTTACACAGAAGATGATCCGTGGGTTTTGCAGGGTATTTCTTTTACTGTTTGCAAAGGTGACAGAGTTGCGATTGTTGGTGCGACGGGTTCCGGAAAATCAACCATTGTCCGCATCTTGACCAGAATCTACACACGTTATCAAGGCTCAATAAAAATTAACGGTGTGGAACTGAGTACAATTTCAAGGGATCATTTACTGAAGATGATTGCTCTGATGCAGCAGGAATCCTACTTGTTTGAGGAAAGTATCGCTTTCAATATCGCCTTGAACCGTGAGGAAATTTCTGCAGAGAAAATTAAACAAGCTGCGGAATATGTTTATGCAAATGAATTTATCGAAGATATGCCGCTGAAGTATGAGTCTAAATTACTTGAAGGTGGAAAAAATCTATCTGAGGGCGAGGGACGTTTAATCGTTTTTGCCCGGGCACTGGCTGGAGATAGTGATTTGATTGTGTTGGATGAAGCTACCAGTTCAGTCGATTCTGTGACAGAAAACCTGATACAGAAAGCAATTGAACGTATCTTTCATGATAAAACTGTGATTGCTATCGCACATAGACTGAGTACTATCCGTAATTCAGACTTGATCCTGGTGATGGATGCAGGGAAAATCGTGGAACGCGGATCACATGTTGATTTGATGGGACAAAACGGAATTTATGCCGGTCTCGTTGAAACGCTGGAGGATGATACTGTGTCAGAAAATGTTACTGCTTGAGACCAGGAAGATTAATAATTTAAAAAAAAGTTGTATTTTTTTCTTGCTTTTATTATTTATCCTGCCATAATACAGCGATTACCTCTTCATGTAGAAGAGATTTTTCAATATAATATATTAGGGTCACAATGGCAACAGGCAAAGTAAAATGGTTTAACGAACGTAAAGGCTACGGCTTCATTGAGCAAGAGTCCGGAAAAGACTTGTTCGTTCATCATTCTGAGGTCCGCGGGGGATATCTCAGAGAAGGAGAAAATGTGGAATTCGAAGTTGGAGAAGGACAAAAAGGTCCTTGTGCGGTAAGTGTACAAACTGCCTCATAATTCATTTTAGAATAAACATTATCCTAACGGGATGTCTGCACAAGCGGTCATCCCGTTTTTTTTTGCTTTTTTTTAGTCAAATCTGTCCGTAAATCATGAATCAGCTCAAAGTAGATTTCAAAGAATTTGTACAGGCATTATTTACCTGGAAATATTGGCGGATGCTGTTAGTGCTCGCTTTAGGTTGTTTAGCTTTCAGCAGCGTGGTTAACGGAATTCTGCTTCCTCACCATTTTTTTGCAGGAGGATTGACTGGTTTAGGTTTGTTGTTTTATGAATCCATTAAAGAATATATTCCTTTCAGTTTGTTGTATGTACTGATGAATATTCCAATTTTTATCATTGGTTTTCGTGAATTTTCCCTGAAATTCATTTTAACTTCACTGATAGGAATGGGTCTTTACACAATAAGTCTGGAATTGACAGATGGCCTTGAAATAGCAATTAATGATCCGATGCTGGCAGCAATTTTTGGAGGAGTACTTGCCGGTTTCAGTACAGGTATTTACCTGAGCCTTGGAGGTTCTGTAGGAGGACTTGATATCATCGGAACTGTGATAAAAAAACGTTTCGCAATTCCTATTGGTACAGTTTTTAATATGGTTAACTTTGTGGTTATTTCCAGCAATGCCTACCTCTATGACCTTGAAACGGCACTCTTTACTGGCGTATTCATGTATGTATTTACATGGAGCATGCAAAAGGGGCAGATCGGATTTTCTCAGCGTAAATCTGTTTTCATCATTTCCTCAAAGCCTGAAGAAGTTGCGGAAAACGTCTTGAAGAAACTAGACCGTGGTTTTACTTATTTACATGCATCCGGAGGATATGCGAAGGAGGAAAAAAGGGTGATTTATACAGTAATCAACCTGCTGGAACTGGGACGTCTCAAGGAGTATTTATTTGAGACAGATCCGGACGCGTTCATCTCTGTTCAAGATACAGGTGATGTAATAGGAAAACGTTTCCTAACTTGGGAAGATGAAGGATTCAGAAAACGTACTAAATAACACGACTGAATATTTGTGAAAATTACCAAGCAGAATTGTCCTTGACAGGGAGATTATTTTTTTATGAAAACTGCTGAATCAGTAAAAAGTCATAAAAACGTGTCATCTCGAGCATAGCGAGAAATCTATATTTTCTTAAGCACTGATATTATTAAGATCTTTCTCTTCGTTCGAGATGACAAATTATTAATTTAGCTGTTTTTACGAAGCTAGCAAAACTTAATTCTTTGTAGAATTACTGAATGCTTTGAGGATAATATCTCTAGTTTTATCAAGCAATCCAACTGAGTTTAATTCATCAAAGCTGACCCACTTTACAGCATCCGCATCATCACCGGAACGGCACTCTCCTGAAAGCCACTCTGCCTGATAATCTACCAGTGTGTAGTGGTACTGAATTTTTCCATTATCATCCTGCATTATAACATCTACTACATCAAGTAAAGCAGCTTGTTTAATTTTGACACCTGTCTCTTCCAGTAATTCCCTGTGAACTGCCTGCATAACTGTTTCTCCAAGCCGCTGCTTTCCTCCGGGAATGCTCCATTGTCCTTTGTTGGGTGCTTTCCCACGCTGAACCAGTAACACCTCATCTCCGCGTAAAACTACTACACCTACTCCAACAAAAGGACGTTCCGGATATTCTCGGTTTTTACTCATTCGTATACTTTCAACCATGTTTCGAGCGAGCGGCGGACCGCTAACTCTTCGATTCCTTCTCTTACGCTGATTCCTCCTGCTTTGAGAATCCGTATGCCTTCACCATTAACTTGAGGATGTGGATCTCTAATTGCCAGTACAACATGTGAAATATTTTTTTCAACTATAGTTTTGGCACACGAAGGGGTTCTACCGTGGAAAGAACAGGGTTCTACCGTACAGTAAAGTGTTGAACCTGCCAGAGAATGCCCTTGAGCTTCTGCATGCTGAATCGCAGCTGCTTCTGCGTGCGGACCTCCAACAGCATGTGTATAACCTTCTCCCAGTACTTTCCCGTCATTAACAATCACACAACCGACCCAGGGATTGTCTCCTGTTTTATTTCGTGCCTGTTCACCAAGCTGCAATGCCCTCAGCATGAATTGTTGATTAAAATCAGTCATGTGATTTTTGAATAAATTGTTCTTCAAATGTCATAAATGAGATTCTTTTAGGGCAAGTGGACGATAGCAAATATTAACTATTCTCAAAAATCAAAGCTGGTAGATGTACGTTAAATTTTGTTTACGCATAACTTTGCTGATAGTGATTGTTCTGCCAAAGAAAATAATTTTCAAAATAGAATGCCGAAACCGGCATTTAGTTGAGTTGAGAATAATTTTACTGAATCCTCTAGAATTACAGACTGTCCTGCAATCTGGCTTTGAAAATTATTATATTCGGTATTATTTTGACGGTACCCCAATAATAATTCTCCTCCAAGAAAAGGTATGCCAAAGTTCATAAATAAGCCCTCACCGCTACTGCTCTCTGTCAGATAACTGTTTCCGCTCATGCTCTGTTCTCCACGACCGTATACTAATCGGCCTGCACCAAGAGTAAGGCTGAATTCGTTTCCAATTGTATATGTTAGATCAAGACTGTGATTCTTGAATTTATAGTCAATTCCTCCTAGACTTCCGTTTGTGCGTACTGTGCTGTAACCGAAGCCGATTCCATTGGCAAATACCAGATTTCCACTGTGTCCTGAGATACTTAGTTCTTCGGAGGTTTTGCTTGAACCACGTGTTATTTCACTATCAGCTGAAGTAGGAACTGAATAGCGTAAACGCCAGAGTTCTTCTGCGCCTGCGTGAAATGCGCAAAAGATGAAAAATACTGTCAGAATTGATATTTTTTTTAAAACAGTCACTTTAAGTAATGGGATTATATTTTCGTGTTATTCATTCAACTGAATCATGCAATTAAAGTGCTTTTTGTCTCAGCAACCGGGATTTCAAAAAACTTAAAGATATTGACTTCGTAAAACTCCTAAACTAATTAATTGTCATCTCGAACGAAGAGAGATAATCTTCTCAGCAGTAAATGTTAAGTTGAGCTGTTGCAGACATTTAAGTTGAGCTGTTGCAGACATTTAAGTTGAGCTGTTGCAGACATTTAAGTTGAGCTGTTGCAGACATTTAAGTTGAGCTGTTGCAGACATTTAAGTATTATCAAACTATTTCAAAATCTGTCAGGATTTAAATAACCTGGTAAAACTAAAACACTCTGCCGCTGAATGAGATATTTGTGAACGAAGCTGAAACAATAAGCAAAGTAAAATTGCAGAAAACACAGGCTTTGACGGTTTTCCGTGCAGGACAACAGGCTTTTGCCGAGATAGAGGGCTTGCGGGGCATAGTTTTAAGAGGTTTGTTTTTAAACTATCTCATCTTTTTTGCCGCTACAATTATCCTGAACGGGCTGTTTTATTTTCAGCTACTAGCTCCATTTATAGACTGGCTGTTTGGAGGAGGTGACGGTTTTTGGGCTTCAGTTGGAACAGTTGTTTTGTGGAGTATTCAACTTACAGTTGCAGCAGTGATTTCGCTGGCAGCTCTGCGTTTTTCAGTAGAACTGATGAGTTTATGGTATCAAAGTATTGTTAACCGGATTATAAAAAATTTCAGGGAAATTGAAGAAACCACATTCAGCCTGAAAGACTGGTTAGCAGAGTTGAAGTATATTTTGCAAGAAGCCCTGAAAGCCTTCCTTTTTCCGCTGCTTCTGCTCTTTGTCGGCTTGGTCCCGGTTGTAGGACTGCCTCTTGTCTTTCTACTGGAGTCCCACCTGTTGGGACGGCAGAGCGTTGTCGTTTATCTGGAGAGTTTGACAAATCCGGAAGAAGCAGCTGAACTCCGGAGGAATTGGCGCTGGGTGCCGATTCGTATCGGCTGGTTGCCTGCAATGCTGACTTTTATTCCTTTTGCAGGCTGGATATTTCTGCCCTTAGTGCTGACTTATGAAGTGGTCGGCTTTACGTATTTAGTAGAGAAATCCCGTACAAGTTAATCACCAAAGCCAGGCTGCACCGCGAACGCCGCTGGAATCACCGTGTTTTGCGGGTCTTATAGGCGTTGTGAATTCCCCCCCAAAAGTCCATGTTTGAACTAATTCCGGAACGTTTTTATAAAGTCGCGCAAGATTTGACATGCCTCCACCCAGAACCAGAACATCCGGGTCAATGATATTTACCGCTGTTGCAATGGCCCGCGCGAGGCGGTTTTCATAAATCTGCATCACCTTTTCCGCGTCTGCATCATCCTGTTCCAGCAGTTCTGCGATTTCTCGGCCGCTTTTGTGAACTCCGGTTTGTTTCTCATATTCATTTTCAAAACCTGTTCCGGAAATAAATGTTTCAAGGCAACCACGCTGACCGCAATAACAATCTGTCCCAGGATACTCTTCAGGCCTCATCCAACCCAAAGAAATATGCCCCCACTCACCCGCAATTGAATGGAGCCCTCCATGCACTTGCTGATCGATTGCAATTCCGCCTCCGCAGCCTGTTCCTATAATGATGGCAAAGACCACTTTTGCTCCCGCTCCTGCTCCATCAACTGCTTCTGAAACAGCAAGGCAGTTTGCGTCATTTGCGAGTCGTATTTTACGCGCCATTGCATTTTCCAAATCAAGGTCAAACTGCCTGCCGATAATCCAAGTGGAATTCGCGTTTTTTACAAGTCCTGTCTGTGGTGAAATAGCACCGGGGATACCAATTCCTACTGTACCTTTTTGATTTGTTTGCGCTTCAAGGTTACGGACAATTCCCGCAATCGCCTCAATAGTTGCTTCGTAGTCATGCCGTGGAGTCTTAACCCGGATACGCAGCAATTCTTCGCCTGAATCAGCAAGTGCGATTCCTTCAATCTTTGTTCCTCCCATATCAATGCCGATTCGCATTCTTGACTCCCTTTTGCTTTTTTAAAATTTTAACAAAAACCGTGTTGTCTTAAATTATCTCAGTAAAAAAAAACTTTTCAGTAGAAAATATTACGGCTGCTGATTTTGCTGCAGGCAAAGTTCTTCTCCGGATTTGCAGATTTTCCATTTCTGCGAAAGATGCATTTCCCAAAGATTGCTGCCCGTCCGTAATTGGATAATAATGTTCTGGAGTTTACGAAAACTCAATGCCTGTCCTGTTCGTGCAGTAATGAAATCATGTAATATTTCCTGCTGCAGCAAATCGTTGGCCTGCTGCAATATTTTTACAGGCAGTACATCCTGAGAGTTAGCAGCAGAGTTTTTGTGGTTTTGTTGCCAACTCTTATAATCTGAATCCAAAAACTCGCGTAGTAGTCTGCTTTGTTCACTCAAATCATTAATCCGTGAATGCAGACCCTGCCTAGTTAATTCTTCCAAAAGCGGAATCAGTTCAAGGCGTACCCGATTACGCAAGTATGCAGTGCTCTGGTTGGAAGTGTCCTCCAACCATGTCAGCTGATTAGATTTTAAATATTCCTGCAGTTCAGTTTTTCTACAATTGAGCAGCGGCCTGATAAAATCTTCGTTTGTCCATTGCATTCCCTGCAAATTGGAAATATGAGTTCCACGCAACAATTTCAGTAACAAGGTCTCTAGCTGGTCATCAGCCTGATGTCCGGTTGCAATACGGCCGCCGCCGAGATGTTTTAGCAACCTACAAGACTCTTCAATCCGCCAATCACGGGCCGATTCCTGTAATGCGGACTGTCCCGATTTTAGATGTTTTGCTGTTTTATGATGAAATGGAATTTCATATTGATCGGCGAGTGCTTGTACGAAATCCTGCTCATGATCTGCTTCCGGCCGCAACTGATGATTGAAATGCAGAAGATGCGGTTCAAGATTAAGCAGAGTTCTTTGACGCTGAAGCAGATGAAGGAGAGCAACCGAGTCACTTCCGCCACTCACGCAGACAATTACTTTAAGAGGCTTTTTGGCTGCAGTTGAGTTTTTATTATCTTCTGCCGTAACAGCCAGTTGATAATGTTCCCAGTTTTTATGGAGTTTTTGCAGAAGATTATCCACAGGAACTTTATTGTCTGAATCAGTTGAATCTGACGCTATGATGAGCTTGACCCTCATTTTCACCGAGCTGCGTCAAAGAACTTTCTAAACGTTTTTGCAGAGGCACAAAACTATCATCTACTGTTACGGCTGCATCCACAGAATCTTTTCCTAACTTGACCAAAGTCTTTACACCTTCTTGGGTAAAGCGCATCAGATCACGGTGAATATAACCGTAATGGGTGATATTTCCGAACTCTGTTAGTACAGGCAGGTCAGCTTTTTTGGGAGTTGTTTTTGAAGTAAGTTTTAAAGCTTTACGGTAAGCCACTATTGCAAGATTGTAAACAGGAGCCATGTTTTCCCTGGCACTACGGTCACCGCTTTCTATCCTCAGCAGTTGATATTTTAAAGCCTGCATTTGAATACGCCCCTCCATCACCAGCGGATAAGTCAGCTTTGAGTCAATACGGCCCAGCTGTTTCGCCAGGTCCAGTCCGGCACCCTGTAGCAAAGGAATTTGTTTCAGCATTTCAATTGCCTGTACTGCTTTGCCGATAATCATATTCTGCTTGTTCGGGTTTGCTTTTTCTTCTCCACCACCAAAAAAAGAACTGGATGCTTTACCTTCAGCAGTGAGTTCCTCAATTTCTTCATGTGAAAGTGTAGAAGTCATTTTTGTTTTTATACTCTGAATTACAGGTTCACAATTTTCAATCAGCGATTCTGCAATTTGAATTTCAGTTTTTATTGACTCTCCGTCTCTCACATGAGTATCTTCCAGATCTTCATCGCTGACATCAATACCGCTCATATTCACATTTTTCAGTGCAGTTGACTTGATGGCCATCATGTTTTGTTTGTGAATATTACCCAGTCGCTCCAAATAAGAACGATATGTGTGCACTACAATCTGCAGTATTGTTGGATTAATGTCACCAAGATAAATCGGAATTGCCGCCTGCAGCATCAAATTCAGGTGGGCACTCAATGGATGATCTTTTTTTGCTGCCAAGACTGCATTTACCAGCATTAAACGTGATTCGACATTATTCGGTTCTTTGTCTAACTGTTTAACATACTTTGAAATTTCTTTATTGTCTGGAGCTTCCTGCAGCAAAATACTTCCGTCTACATGCATATTTTCATGTTTGCTGCCAAACAACTTTTTTAGCCCCGCTTTTTTATTATGCTCTTTAATATCTTTAATTATTCCACGCAGTTGTCTTTGAAAACTGATAAAATTAACATTCGGAGTTTTTGGATTTTCTTTTGCTTCTTTGGCGGCCATATTTTTGCTCAGTGGCTTGTTTAAATATTAATGTAAATCAGCTCTGCTGACAGTGTCATTATACGGACAAGGCAAAAAAATTGGAACTGTTTTCTCCCTGTATAACTAATTGCTGAATTTCAAATCTGCTCTTTTTTGCCGTGCATAGATGCTTTGCCAATTTCATCAAATGTTCTGTTCAAATGAAAAGGTTTTAAATGCTCACGAGTACCAATCGAGTTATGAGGCCAGAGAGTATTGGCAATACCGTTAAGGTAATTCTGCTGAAATTTTGGGGTGACAGGCAGGTTGTAATTTGCACCGTTAACCCAAATATGCAAACGGGGTAGAATAGTGGCACTTAGAGGAATTTTTAAGGCTGATAAATGTCTCATGAATAAAAGTCTGCACTCCTGACTGTTGAGTCGCATAAAAAATTCTGCGAGAGCAGTGTCACCGCCTATTCTTAATTTTGGTGGCACCTTCTTGATTGCAATCTTCTGAATATTAAAGTTGATCACAAATTGCTCACCCAGGTTATCACGCACAATCAGTGAAAGCGTATTAAGCTTGTTAACGTGACAGATCATTAAAATTTCACGAATGTAATGTATGTCCGCCATTAACTCACGGGATGAAACTTTGAAAGACTCAAAAAAATTATTTATTTCAGTTGCCAGTTCAAATAATGCTCCACCTGAAACCGGATTCATTGCAATATCACTTTGAACTTGTGCAGCAGGTTTTTCGAAGGTAGAAAGATGTTTTCCACCAAAACCAACATATCCGCTAAAAGTACAGCGGGCAAGACCTTCTACCAGATTTGACTCGAACATCGGCATCACTTTTTCTGCATTATTATCTCTACCGGCTTCTTTGCTACTCAGCATTGAGCTGAATTGCCACTTCGCGCTTTTACGGATAAATTCTATTTTTATCCTGGAACGCGGGATACTCAGACTTTTTGAAATCGGCAAAGGCACCTGAAATGGTTTCCTTTCAAAGTTACGTTCGAAATGGAATTTAAAAATTACATTTTCCAACGAATTTCCGGCAATTTTTACCTTAGCGTTTGAGATTGTTTTGCGGACCCAGCTTTCTTCCATTTTTAAATTGAACTGAGCAAAATAATTAACAATATCGCCCTGCACGCTTTTTAGTTTTTGTAATTCCTCATAAACTATCTTGGCCTGCATTTGCTCAATTTTATTGAGTGGAATTTTCTTTTTAAGTTTTATCAGTACTTTTCTGTCTTCTATGGAAACACGTTGATTAACAACGTCCAACAAAGGGCTGAGAAATTCTGTTGTTTTTTCTTTTTCAAAACCTTTCTCGCTCAAGCGCGCCAGTTGGTTGCTTATTTGCTGCAGTGCACGTGTGTGTCCTATGTTGCAGAGTTTTTTCTCTACACGTGTCATCGATTCAAGAAAAAGTTTCTTGAGCATTTTTTCCACTTTGTTTCCTGCATCGTCATGTCCCTCAGCAAAGCGAATCAGTTCACGACGGTCTTCAGGAACAGAAAAGAAAATATTGTAGAAATCAACTAATGCTCTGCTACGCCAGTTTGCATCTTCAGCCTGCCAGAATGCTTTTCCGTCATCTCCGAAATTAATAATATCAGTAATACGCATGTGCTGAGAAAAGCAAAAAACAATATTCTTTTGAGTCTCAGAAAGAGTATTAAGTTCAAAATCCGGTTCTTCCTCTTCATCCTGTTCGTAGCTTTCGAAACGTACCAGCATCTCAGTAAATTTCAACCACCACGGATCAAGTTGTAGAGGAGGATAATCTTCCTCCATCTTTATGATTGCGTCAATCAACGGACCTTTACGTTGTTCACTGATAAAGTTTCTGCCTTCTGGATTCCATAAGAGTCGGGTGAGACTTGTAGGGCGGTCATCATCTTTGTCAATGCAGACAATCATTTCCAGCCACCAGCAGTTTAATAATGCTTTGGGAAGATTACGGTGACTGATTTTTTCACTTTCACGTAAAAAAATAGGCAGTGCATGTCCCAGGAACATTTCACGCGGGATGATGATCTCACCCCAGTTCGGTAATTTGCCCAGCACAAATGACTCTGTTTCTTCCTCAAGAATAGGGCTCTTTTCTGCAGCATTCTCTTTAGTCTGTCCTTCTTCGTTTTCAGTCGCAACAATTTTTGCAGGTACTTTATATTCTGCAACAAGATTTTGCTTGAGTGTCCACTCCTCATCCGGAAAAACACCAATTGAAGAAAGAGCTTTAAAATTCTTAGGCAAGTCAAAGGGCATCGGCGTGATACCGCAGATCATGGCAGCAGGATTAAGCAGGAAATCGTTAAGCATCAGTGCATAAGCCATACTGCCTTCCGGAGAAACTAAAAAAGGGGTATGTTGGCCGTTGCGTTGTTTACGTAAAATATTTGTGAAAAAATGTATTTCTGTTGTCGGATATTTTTTCGTGAGATACGCTTCTGCCTGCTGAATTTTGAGATGTAATGGATATTCAATTTCGGCTTCTACGTCCTTCGCTTGTCCATCCGAAAAAATTTCAATCAGCTTGACCATTCTGGTGCTGTAGCGGACTTCCAGCTTTGACATGATCTCCTTTTCCAGACCTTCGTCCAGATTTAAATCCGCTGCACTGAAGTGCTGACTCAGCGTTTTTATTGCTGCTGAAACATTTGCACGTGAAATATAAGCAACCTTGCTGGAAAGGTGTTCAAAAAATTCCTTCAAGAGCAGAGACAACTGAGAATTATGGGTCAAACTATTTAAAAAACAAGCATCTTGTTTATCTTCAGGAACAGTATCCAGTGACATATTGTTACTGATCGCATAGCGCCACAAAACCTGTCGCGCACCGGCGTCATCCAGAAAAGTATGGCGGTAAAACTGCACTAACCATTTCAGGATTATCTCCTTGTTAAATTTCTTCAAGGAAAAAGGGAAACCTTTTTGCTGAAGTTCACCTGCACTATTTTTTATAAATGAGAAAAACTTGTTAAGTGGAGGCAGCAAATCTTCACAATCCGGAAATGCATTTAAAGTAGTGATAACTGCCTTCAGGAAAAATCGCCTTTGCTCTTCTGCAGGACAATTTTGCAAATGGGCTTGAATTAATTTTCTTGACTCCATGCGGTAACTGCTGGCAAAGATGGTGTCAATCACACGCAGTTCATCTTCGCTGAGACCTTTACTGTATCGTTCTTTCAAAGTCACAATCGTAGATTTTTTTATTTCAATACGTTCTTTTGCAGTCAGAGAATTGCGCAAGTAATTGTCATAAAAAGACTCCATCACATTTGCAATCATTGCTACCAGAAAATCCGCGTCATTCCAACTGAACTGAAATTCCGGATTTGTGTTAATGATAACCTGCGCGTCCATATCTGAATCGGGTTTGTGACCGATTCCACCAAGACTTCCTATAGTTGTCAGGGCCTTAATCATCTTGCCTGAATCTTGTTTAAAATGACTGACAAGGTCCTTTCCGGCAAATTCCTGCTCCAGATGAGCATCCATTCCTGCCTCACCTTTGATGGCAGGCGAGGGTAAGAATCGTTCGATTCCTGCTATCCCGTGAATTGCATCTTTTTGAAAAACATCAAATTCAATACTGCGCATAACAGGTTTGCCATCAGCATTATACTTGCCTGTCTTTTCATAGACTTCCAAGGGTGGTGAATCCTCTGGATTGATATCAAAAATGAGCAGGCCTTCAAACATGGTCCGGTGCATTTCTTCATCTGAAAGCACCAGCAGACTTTCTAATCGCAAGCGGTTTATACGCCCCATCTCATTAAATTCCCGTTGCGCATAATCTTTCCATTTTTTAAGATGTTCTGCGTGATAGGAGCCACGTAGGGAATCACTGATTTTGGTTGTCTTGAGGGATTCCAGTAGAGTCTTAAATCCGGCTACCGCAAAATCGCCTTGTGGGTTACAAGGAACTTGCAGATTAAATGCAGTCAGTAACTCCAGTTGTTTTTCAACTTGGGAAAGGTTGGGGCTGCTTGTAGCTGAAGTCATGAAAAAGATCAAAAAAACTATTTGAAAATTAAGAAGTTATCCTCTATGTATAGCAAATATACCGGCAAAACGGAATGAAAATTACTCGAAAGAGACTTCTTAAGAATTGGAAGGCTTAAGTAAAACAGACATGGAAGGGTTAATTTCAAAGAGCTCGTAGAAGTTCATAAGTTTGCTAAAAGGGAAGACAGCGAGCTTTTATAAACAAATTATTAAGCTAGAGGTTTATGGTGACGGGGTTAATATTTTTGAAATTAGCAGGAGGATGTTCCTACGGTTTCTACACTCAATGCAGTAAATGCTGAAAGGACATATAAGTTCAGTAAAAACCAATTGCTCTTTATTCTTTGGCACCTTTGGATAAATCACTAAGACGACCTAATAAGCCGGATTTTTCCTGACCGAGGAGTGGAGCTAGTTTTTGGAGACGTTCACGTACCAGGCTACCACTTTGCTGACGTTTGATTTTTACGTTAGGATTGGCGAGTTTGCTGGCAGAAACGATGTTAGAATCATTTACGTCCGCTGGACGTAAAATTCCTGTTACTGTGGTAATGTAACGTACTTGGTTACGCTGTCGATAATCAATTTTTTGTCCTTTGATGAGCATGTTTCCATCCGGAAGAACCCGGATTACACGCGCAGATATACCGTCCAGATTACGTAAAATTTCGTTTTGTTCTTCCTCAATCGCATCCCTTAATGTCAAAGCTTCCAGTGCTACATTTGCTGTTTCCGCTCCTCCTGCAGGTTGACCTTCAGTTTGTGCTTTTGCGGGAGGTGCGTTTACGATTAGACTTACTTCGTTAATACTCAGTAAGTCTCCTCGGAATCTGGCACGGTGATCACGGAGTAGATTGCCAAAAGACGATTCGTAACGCCAGAGGGAGCCTTCATAGAGATTCCTGCTGGATGAAATCCGTTTGCGGCGTAAACGTTTTGATGTCAGTCTTAATTTGTCATTTTGCTTTTTAACTGCATTTGCAGTTAAAATTTCAGCCGGCGGTTGTGGTTGAGGTCTCGTAGGAAGACAACCTGCAAGACTCAGTACCAGCAGCATGCACAGAAAGTATTTGAAAAATGGCGAATATTTGTGAAATAAATGTGACACTTTTAAAACAATAATGAAAAATTAAATTTTAAAATCTTAAGTCAGGGCTTCTTTTTTGTTATGCATAACTAGAGAAGCAGTAATAACAAGGTTTTCAAAATAGCTTACACTCTGGTTATTTTCTAAAGACACAAGAATCATCACTTTCCGGAATTTGCAAGATTCAGATAAAGCATGCGTCTTTGATTAATTTACCAGCACAATATTTCTGCTTTGTACCGTGGCAAAAACCACGATTTTGCTGTCGAGGTTTTTCACAGGAATTCTCTCGCCCTTCCTGCCTTTTGCCATAGAAATACCTGGAGCAGAGAGACGTAGAAACGGAGTTTCAAAAACTATTTGTAAACGATCACCGGATTTTACCAGTGGAGGTTCGGAAACTGTATTTCCGCGGATTGCTTCGCTTGGATTTATTGTACGCTTAGAAATTTTACCAATCAGTTGATCTTTGTCTGTTATATATTCACGCGGCAGACGGTCCACATTTTTACGGACTTTCAGCAAATCCGATTCTTCAATAATCTGGTTACGCTTGATAGTATCACGCGCGATAAAAACTTCTTTGTACAATTTCAGATAGGTTCTTACTGTAACAATCCTAACTGCTTCTCCGTCGATACTGAACTCAACCTCATAATTACGGTAACCGCCTTCTTTTTTATATTTGCCTTTAGAAGTTATGACATAACTTACCTGCCCTCTCGGCAGGAAAATATCTCTTGTTTTAGCAAGTAGCCGCGGTTTTAAGTCCTCATTGTTATTAGCTTCCCGGATGTGTTTCAGCACAACCTGGTCTATGTCATTACCAGTTATTTTGAGGGCTGCACGCTGAATGCTGCTGGATTCCGCACCTGGAAAAACAAAGCGTTTGATGTTGATTTTCTGGGAACGTAAACGAGAGAGAATTAAGGAGCGTGTAACGGTTAATTTGCGACCCGGTAAAGGTGAGCGACCGATGACGGTTTGGCTGATTTTTTCCAATAGTAGAAAGTCTTCTCCTTCAAGCTGGGAAATTTCTCCAAGTCGATATTCATCACTGTTAATAACTGAAGACTGCGGTAAGAATATTTTTATTTGCTGCTCATCAGCAAGGTTGCTTCCTGTAGAAAAAGCTGTTCCGGAACTGAGCAGGAATATCAGCACCAACAATCCGTAACTGTACGGAAAATATTTCATCGCTCTACCTTTTGTTTTAACCACTGATTCTATTCATAATTCCTGGTGTTTCGTGCAGACTTTTCTCTTGAACATGTCTTTTGCTTTTTTATGAATTAAAAATGGGCAATTAATGGATTAAGCCCTGATTAATTAACGCACCAGATTGTTGGTGTTTTGCAGCATTTCATCTGCAGACTGAATGGCCTTTGAATTTACTTCATATGCACGCTGCGCTGTAATCATATTTACCATCTCTTCTACCAGGGAAACATTTGAGCGTTCTAAAAATCCCTGAGTTAGAGAACCCATATTACTTGAACCTGGTGCGTCAACAATGGCATTTCCGGAAGCAGGAGTTGAGAGGAAAAGGTTTTTTCCAATTGGTGTTAGTCCGGACGGATTTTGAAAACGTGCTAACTGAATGCTACCGAGTGCTTCAGGCATATTGTCGTCTCGTAGAAAAACTGAAACTGTACCATCTATGCCGATTTGTACTTTTCTGGTATCAGCCGGAATGTTTATTTCAGGATCCATTAGCATGCCGTCATTTGTTACCAGACGTCCCATGCCGTCCACGTTGAAATGTCCGTCCCGCGAATATGCGATGATTCCATTAGGCTGCAGGATCTGGAAAAAACCCATGCCGTCAATGCTCATATCCAGATCATTTCCGGTGTTCTCCATGTTGCCAGGAGTATGTACCTTGTCAACGCTCACAAACTTCACACCATGACCCACGTGAATTCCAACCGGAACCTGAGTGGAAACTGAAGAAGGAACACCAGCGCTGCGTTCATTGTAATACAGTAAATCCTGAAACTGGACTTTGCTTTTTTTAAAACCGGTTGTGTTAACGTTCGCCAGGTTGTTAGCAGTTGTATCAATATTTCTTTGCTGGGCCTGCATTCCGGTAGCAGCTGTATAAAGTGCGCGCATCATAAGCGGTAAACTCCTGAGTCAGATTGTTATTGTGGAGAATAATTTCTAATTAATTAATTAACCCTGAACCATACTAATAGCTTTTTCATCTAATTTATCTAGTCTTGTCAGAGCTCTGTGTACTGTTTCATAAGCACGAGTTGCAGTGATCATACGAGTCATTTCGAGCATACTGTTCACATTTGAATCTTCAAGCATACCCTGCTGGAGCTGGATTTCCTCAGATTCAAGCGGTAGGTCATTGCTGTTAACCGGTGCAAAAAATCCCTGTCCCAACTTTTGCAGTTGGTCTTGATTTTGGAAACGTACCAGACGGAATTTGTCTGCAAGAACTCCGTCAACACTGAGCTGTCCACTTTCGTTAACTTGAATAGCACCTTCTTTGATGGTGATAACACCGTTTGTACCAAGAACCGGATATCCGTCATTGGTCACAATACGTCCGGACGCATCAAGTTGAAAATTTCCAGCGCGTGTATATCGTTCACCCTGAGGTGTTTCAATAGTGAAAAAACCGTCATTTCCCAGTGCAAAATCTAAATCGTTACCTGTGCTACGCATTCTTCCGGGTTCGAAATTTTTGCCGATTTCATCTACTACTACTGCAGATTTGTCCATGCCTACATAGTCATCAAGATATTCATGCGACAAAAAACGTTCCTCCAGTGATTCAGGTGTTACACGTTGCGCAGTGGAAAGAACTTCCCTGAATGACGGCTGATCTTCTTTGAAACCAACTGTGTTGACGTTGGCCAAATTATTTGATACAGTCTCCATTTTACGCTCAATGACTCCTGCTGCTTGAACCAGACTGGTCATCCCGCTCATAAGGTTTCCTGAATAATGGTGAATTAGATTTTTTGAACTTTTTGACTGTTTTGGTAAAAGCAAGCAACATACCAGATCGTTACAAGTGCCGAGTGTAATCCGCAAGCAGTGAGGAATCACTTGTTTTAGCCGCAGATGCGTTAATGAAGCGGGACCGTTTTTTACTTTGTGGGTAATAGTTCTGTTGTTTGGGTTGAAGAGATTTCAACATCCTCCTCTGCATTTTGGTTTTTATCTTTTAAGGTGAGCAGAGAATTGTTACTGCCGTTTCTGCGGTTTATATCAATGCGGTGAATCTGAGCCAGCTGAAACACGCTGCACAAGTATTGTGCAGTTGCTTAAAAAATGTGCGAATATTCTTGCGAAAATAAAAAATATACAGTAAAATCAGCATAATAATTTGTGGCTTGGTATTTGCCTTTAGTATGAAGTTATGTTTTTTTATGCCACTTTTTTGTGGTTAATGAATAATTAAAAATAGTTAAAAAGGAAGAAGTTATGACTACGCCGAAAGAGGTAATTGAATTTGCAAAAGAAAATGATGCGGTTATGGTGGACTTGAAGTTCATCGATTTTTTAGGAACATGGCAGCATATGACTGTCCCTGTTGGAGAAATGACCGAAGACATGCTGGAAGAAGGCCGCATGTTTGACGGTTCGAGTATGCGCTGCTGGCAGGGCATTGAAAACAGTGATATGAAAGTCGTGCCGGATTTGTCGACAGTCAAAATGGATCCTTTTTATGAGCATCCGACTCTCTCCGTTATTTGTGATATTCAAGATCCGGTAACAGGCGAGGACTATTCACGTGATCCACGCGCCGTGACCAAGAAAGCGGAGAAGTATTTGGTATCTACCGGAATTGGAGACACAATCTATGTTGGTCCGGAAGCAGAATTTTTTCTGTTTGATGATGTGCGTTTCGCACAAGGTCCAGAAGGCGGTTTTTATTCCATTGATTCTACGGAATGTCCCTGGAATTCTGGTACAGAAGAAATGGGCGGAAATAAAGCATATAAAATTGGACACAAGTTTGGTTATTTTCCGACAGCTCCATTTGATCAGGATCGTGATATCAGAGCAGAAATGGTGTTAACCATGCAGGATTTGGGACTGACTATTGAAGCACAGCACCATGAAGTCGCACCCGCACAGCACGAAATTAATGCTAAATTTGATACAATGTTGAAATCTGCAGACATGATGCAGTGGTACAAATACATTGTCCGTAATGTCGCTATTGATAACGGCAAGACCGCCACTTTTATGCCTAAACCGATGTTTGGGGATAACGGTAGTGGAATGCACACTCATCAGTCAATCTGGAAAGACGGACAGCCTTTGTTTGCCGGTGATCAATACGGTGGGTTAAGTGAAATGGCACTTTACTACATCGGCGGAATCCTGAAGCACGCTCCGGCATTGGCTGCGTTTACCAATCCTTTGACCAATTCCTACAAGCGTCTTGTTCCTGGATATGAAGCGCCAATCAACCTGGCTTATTCCAATCGTAACAGATCAGCAACTGTTCGGATT
>Ga0209663_1000498_pt1 | contig 22230 bp, 20 predicted proteins | sample SaaInlV_135m_DNA_2_FD_184667 | JGI IMG/M metagenome (GOLD analysis project Ga0209663, IMG submission 184667) | Marine microbial communities from expanding oxygen minimum zones in the Saanich Inlet - Saanich Inlet SI073_LV_120m_DNA (SPAdes) (version 2) | ecosystem: Environmental > Aquatic >... | reverse complement strand
CAGCAAATGCACTAACAAAGTTGTAGGCATAATCATTAAACTCTGAGTCAGCTAAACCTAGAGTACCAACAACAGAGAATTTCTCAGTTACTTGCATAGTACCTTCAATTTCAATTCCATTGATTTCAGAATTACCCATAACTGCAAAGTTACGAACATTATACTGTGGAGTTCCATTGAGTTGTTTCTTAGGTTGACCTACGACAGAACAATCAATATTAGCATCAGCTAAATCAGGTGCTCTACAGGTTTCATTGACAACCGCCGTACTTCTTCCTTTTTGATTGGCCCAATCAGCTTGATAAAGCGCTACTGATAGAGTTGCTCTTCCATCTAGGAGGCCACTACCTTTCCAACCTAATTCATAACTGTCTAGTTCTTCCTCATCTAGAAATTTAAGAACGTTTGGTTGAACTGCTCTGTATTGAGCAAGCTCACGATCATCAGCTGCTTGCACAGCATCATTAGCTTTTCCTGGCAGTACTCCTTTGGAGTAACTGGCATAGAACATGGAATTCTCATTTGCTTTGTACCTTAAGATGACACGAGGCAAAAGATTATCAAATGTGAGTTCATTAGTTGTTGATTGAGCAAACACTTGAGAGATTTTCTCTCTTTGCCATCTGGCTTCAGTACTCAATGTAAGTTGTTCTGAGAAGTCATAATCAACGGATGCATATATGCCTTGTGATATCACTGAATCTGAATTATTGCCCGCACCTGTATCAACTGCGTTGCCACCTTTGTATTCAATATTGCAAGTTCTGCTATCGAAATCATATGGCGCAATGTTATTAGGAACACCTAAAAACCACAAAGGACCTGTTGGGGCATATAGATTTGGCGTTCCATCTGCATTTGGAAAGTAGAAGCCACTATTAGGCATACCAAAGCTATTAACACATTCCAGTAGTATAGCTCCACCTTGACCTCTATGGATAAAGTCTTGCTCATATCGATTGATTCCGACCAACCATCTAAGATCATTGTCTTGACTGCTGATCAATTTAATATCAAAAGTTCTGTCTCTGGAAATATAAGGATCTCTAGCAGTAGAGTTTGAGTGTCCAGTGTAATCAAAATCTCTAACCCACATTGCAGCAACTTTATTAAAGCCCCAGCTTGCTTCTAATGTTGAATCATTTGCAAGATCAAATGAGGCATTGATGTTGAGACGATCTGAATCTCTAGCCATTCCATACTGTCCATAGGGCAGAGATGGAACGTTACCATTAGCAAAGCTTGCTGTGATAGGAAGTGCATCCATTTTTGCAGCAGCATTTGCTGTCATGATGGCATTCATATTTACAACATTTGTTCCACCAAAGTAATCGATAGCTGAGCCTGGTCCTGGAACCATTCCACAAACATAATTTTTTGGATTAACCGTTGGAGCACTAGGATCATTAGTAGAGGTAGTGGTACCTGTACAACTATCATTTCTATAACCTAGAACATAACCGCCAGCTGGTCCACCATCATTATCTTGGCTGTGGAATGCTCTTATTTTTAATTTCCAAGTTTCACCCTTGGCAACTATACTACCAACAATTGATTCGGTTTCTTCAGCACCCATAGCTCCACCATCACTGGCAGTAAATATCCCATCTCTTTTGTATTGCTTAGCAGCAATTCTAGCAGACAGAATATCTGTAATTGGTCCTTCGAAAGAACCGTAAACAATTCGTTCGCCGTCTTCACCCACTAGGATATCTAGATGGCCTTGGTTTCCTTCAGTGCTTGGATCTTTAGTAATGTAGTTCACAGCACCACCAAAAGTTGATCTTCCATAAAGAGCTGACTGAGGTCCTTTGATAACCTCCACACGTTCAACTTCTTCTAACGGTATAGAATGATAACCACCTATAACGTATATGCCATCCACAAACATGGTAGCAATATTAAGCGAAGGATCTTCTGAAAGGCTATTTACATTCATCCCTCTAAACCTTAGTTGAGAGTTCACTCGTCCTGGTGCTTGGCCACCTTGAGCAGAATGTTGAAATCCAGCAACTTGAAGCGATAGATCTTCTAAGTTTTTAAATCCACTTTCTTGTATATCTCGAGCTGAGAAAACAGTAATAGCAAGCGGTATTTCTGAAAGATTTTCAGCCCTCTTTCTCGCTGTAACCACTATCTCTTCAATGCCATCTTGAGAGTAAGCTAGATTAGATGATAGAACACCTGTTAAACTCACTAACAAAATAGTTGTGAAAATTATTAATTTTTTCATTTTTTTATTCCCCATATTTTTTTACTTTTTAAGTTAAAGATAAATAAACATTCATTTATTAAATGTAAGCATGCTGTCAAATATATTACACTTAAAAGCTACTTATTTTTATTAAAAATCCAAACCATTAGTCTAATTTATCATAACAATTGTTGTTTTTTTACTACTTATGATCGTGATAATTCTACCAGTTCATAATAAGTTTGCATGTAACCAGCAACAGCACCTTTAAGAAAGAGATAATCACCATCATTAGTGCACCATATATCATAGGGTGGATGCTCTTCAGGTAGCTCTGGATTTGTGACAAAGCGAAAATGCAAAGCATCAAAGGTACCTGCTTGAACAGTAACCTCTTCTTCTCCAACATATTCTATTGTTGATGTTATAGAGTAAAGCATTGGACCGGTTGCACCCCTATGGTCTGGAGAAGATAAAAGCATTTCACCAATGTTTTGAGTTTTTTCTTTCTTAGAATGATCAAAGAGTCTAAAATGCCAGGCATCACAAGCAATAGCATGATTTTGAAATGTTTTAATGATTGGCCCTTTAGCTCTCATAGTTTGGCTAACTCTGCCCTCAAGAGAAGTTTGAGTTTCACATTCAGCCTTATCACCATCAAAATTAAACCAACCTGTACCCATAAACTTATCATCAACAGAGATTCGCACAAAACAATCCAAGGGCAGCCAATTCTCATCAAGCGAGTATGTTATATCTCTCATTACAGCAGGCCTATCATCTATTTCACAATGAGCCACAATTTTTCTATGGCCATTCGCATGTTTATTGATGATGAAATACTCCCTTCCTCTTTCTTGTCCTTTTCGATCCTCTTTTTCACTCAAATAAATAATCTTTCCTATGACGGTTTCATGATCAAGTTGTAAAATATTATCTTTGCTCATTTGTATCCTCTTTATTTTTATTTGCATTGCCTTCCAGTTCTCTAGTGATTTCTGGTGATTTTTCATTTTCAGGTTCAATAATTTTCAAAGCATCTGCTTTGCCAAAGCGCACTAATAAATTATAGAGCGATGTTTCATTTAATTCTGTTACAGAAGTAATGGAAAATCGTCCTTGAAAAAGACTGTCTGGAACAATTAACTCATCACCGGCATAGCCACATACTCTTCCACTCCAAGATTGAAAACTAATCATATCCATTCCACGGACATCCAAAGATGCTGGTGATATTTGAAGATGATAGGCTCTCGATTTTGGTCGAGCATAAACAATGAGATTGCCACGATCCAGAATTTTATAATTATCAATGTTTCTTTGATTGAAGCAACTGGGTCTTGAAAAGCTTTCGCCAGTATCCTTGCTTGTACTAATTTCCGATTGCTGAGAACAGCCAAAAATTAGTATTGAAGACAACAATATTACAGCCGAGTAAAAATTTTTTTTAGTTTTCTTCATAAATATTTTATAAATCTAGTATAATTTTTTTTCCGAATAAGTCAGAATACGAGTCTGAGATTATATATGTCTTATTAAATAATAAATAGATCAAGAGAAATTACCAATATGGACAAAATTCTTGTATGCATTAAAAGAGTTGTTGATTACAACATTAAAATTAGGATCAAGCCTGATGAAAGTGGTGTGATTACAGAAGGCGTTAAAATGAGCATCAATCCCTTTGATGAAATTGCTCTTGAAGAAGCTTTAAGAATAAAAGAGAGTGGCGATGCCAATGAAGTCATTGTTGTCTCTATTGGTCCTGATGATTGTCAGCAGCAATTAAGAACAGGACTGGCTATGGGTGCAGATAGAGCCATACTCATACAACATGATCATATTATTGAACCTCTTAAAGTTGCTAAGTTACTGCACAAGATTGTCGAACAGGAGAATCCAGGTCTTATTTTGTTAGGAAAACAAGCCATTGATGATGATTGTAATCAAACAGGTCAAATGCTTGCCGAACTTTGTTCTTATCCACAAGCGACTTTTGCTTCTGAACTGACAGTCAATGAAAACAGCCTAAAAGTTATTCGTGAAGTGGACCAAGGGCTGGAGACACTTGAAGTTGATTTGCCAGCTATTGTTACAACAGACTTAAGAATGAATGAGCCTCGATATGTCAAGTTACCCGACATCATGAAAGCTAAAAAGAAGCCCATGGATGTGATGGATGCAAATGATTTTGAAATTTCTTTGGAACCGTCAATAAAAGTAATAAGCGTGACGCCTCCCCCACCGAGAGAATCTGGCATTATGCTTGATGGAGTTGATCAACTGTTTGTCGCACTTAAAGACAAAGGCTTGATCAATGAGTAATGCAATGAAAATAATAGTAATGGCTGAACATGAAGATGGCTTAATTACTTCAGCAACGAGAAAGACAGTCAATTGTGCTAGCCAGATATCTAGTGAAGTTGATCTTTTGATTCTAGGCAATAATACGGATCTAGAAGAACAAGCAATTCAGATTGATAGTGTTTCAAATGTATTGGTGGTCCAAGATGAGACATTCAATCAACAATTATCGGCAATTATGGCGCCTATTATTTCAGATCTTACCAGCGGTTATGACTGCTTATTACTTCCTTCTACAACTTTTGGTAGAGATCTTGCACCAAGAGTTTCAGTATTGAAAGATGTGTGTCAGATTACAGACATAATGGAAGTTTTGTCTCCAAGAGTTTTCAAGAGGCCCATCTATGCTGGTAATGCGATTGAGACAATTGAGGTTCCAGATGGTCAGATGATCGTTGCTACAGTGAGGCCAGCTTCTTTCAAAGAAGTAGGCACATCCAATCAAGCGTCTTTGAGTAGTTTGGAAATGCCCAATATCGATTTACCAAATCACACTCGTTTCTTAGGCGTTTCTTCTGAGAAAACAGAGCGCCCTGATTTGCAAGTAGCATCCATAGTTATCTCAGGTGGTCGTGGTGTTGGCAGTGCAGAAAATTTTGAAATCTTATATCAACTGGCAGATAAACTTGGCGCTTCAGTTGGTGCCTCAAGGGCAGCTGTTGATGCAGGTTATGTTTCCAATGATATGCAAGTTGGACAGACCGGAAAAATCATTTCTCCTGACCTTTATTTTGCTTTTGGTATTTCAGGAGCTATACAACATGTAGCAGGTATAAAAGATTCAGGAACCATAGTTGCCATCAATAAGGACCCTGATGCACCAATTTTTGAGATAGCAGATATTGGCATTGTTGCAGATTTATTTGAATTTATTCCAGAATTTTTAGCTAAGTTAGACTAAAAAATGAAGCCTTTAAAACCTTCAACCCTTTTGTTGGGTTTTGCTGCTGGTATGTCTCCTTTTGGTATGGCTATTGTTGTGCCAACTTTGGAACTGTTTGCACAAGAGTTTCAAGCACCGTACTCAACTATTCAGTTTATTATCTCAGCTTACCTTTTTGGTTTGGCTTCTGCACAACCCATCGTTGGTTTTCTTTCTGATCGAATAGGCAGAAGACCGGTTATGATTGGCGGTATATTTTTATTTATCTTTGCGTCCATCATGTGTTTGGTAACTGATAATTTAAATACTTTGATTGCCTTCAGGTTTCTTCAAGGTATGGGAGGTAGTGTGGGAACGGTTATGGCAAGAGCCATGATAAGAGATTCAATGTCGAGTGGTGATTCAGCTAAACCCTTATCAAGGGTGACAGCAGTGATGGGTATGGCTCCTATGATTGCTCCAGTGGTAGGTGCTTTTGCCATCAGTCTGTTTGGAGACCCTAGAAGTATTTTTATTGTGACCTTGATTATAGGTGTCATCATTTTAATACCTGTATTGTTTAGGTTACCAGAAACCAGGAAAGCTGAGCATATTGGCTCAATGTCTAATGAATTATGGCATCATAAATACCGTTATCTCCTTAGTTCGAAGGTTTTCCTAGGTTCAACATTTATTTATGGTTTTACCACGGGGAGTTTTTTTGCAATCCTTGCTGTGGGCTCCACGGTATTTTCAAATGACTTGGGAATCAATTCAACAGGCTTTGGTTTGATTTGGAGCTCCATGACAATCTTATATGCGTCTGCCGCTTTTCTAAGTGGTAATTTATCAACGAAAATTGGTTTAATGAGCGTTATGAGAATAGGCATGCTTTTAAATTTATTATCAGGAGTTATGTTTTTTACCTCTATTGCTATTTTTGGTGTCACCCTATTCTCAATCATCACTCCTTTGGTTATTATGTTTTTTGCCCATGGATTTATAGTGCCAACTTCAATGACAAAGGCAGTAAGCGATCGTCCAGAAATCGCTGGTTCGAGCTCGGGTTTATCCAGTGCTTTAGGTCTTGTTACTGGAGGATTATTTAGTATCTTATCTGGGGCGGTTTACGCTGGAAGCTTTTTACCAATTTCATTCATTGTAATGGCGTCTACGATAATGTGTTCACTCAGCTATTCTCTTATTAAATGGGGTGAGAAGAGCAATTAATTTTCTCTACTCGCTCCCCATTTATCCTGTTTCTTATTTTCTAACTGCCTGGTTTTACAACGCCTATCCATACTTCAACAAAAAGAAGAAACCAGATCGTTAGGACGAATATCCTAGCTTTCGCTAAACTGGCAGCCATAGCAATATCATCGGCTTCATTGATATTGTCTTTAGCAATATTATGAATGCCTGTGATAAAACCTCCAATGTATTTTCTGATCATGATTCCACAAAATATCAGAGCAGCAAAAACTATAAGTTTTGCACCTACCCAAGGATTTTCAGCTAAACGATCTGTATACATGAAAGCATAAGTCACAGACGCAATCAGTGTGAATACCATGATCCACCTAAAATAATAATCAATCTTAGTCATTTTCTTTACTAAATCTGTGCCTTCATTGAAATGAATATAAATGAGTGCAAAAGTCCATATTGGACCCAATAGGATTATTCCTATCATCTGCCACAGAGGGTGTTCGATTCCATAGTAATGCGTCAAAATTCCACCAACGGTTAACATGAGGCTTAGACACAGTCTTGGAATGAGATCTAGGTTCATCATAATTGTACCCGCAGCTTGCCGAGCTCCTCTGGATAGTTTTGGATTGATCGCGAATCCACTGGAATAGAAAACCCCAATATCGCCTCCCAACCAGTAAGCAAAAAGAAGAAGGTGTAAAAGTAATGCTATATCTTGACCCGACATATTAAACCCCTATTTAATTAGTTAATGTAATAATTGTTTTTCCAAAATTTTCTCCACGCATTAACGAACAAAAATGCGTAGGTGTATTTTCAATACCGAAGACTTCATCTTCTATGTAGTTTATTTTACCCTCTTCAAGCCATTGAGATGCAAGCGTGATGAATTCTTGTTGTTTGTCATAATGATCGTAAACCACCACTCCTTTGATGCTTGCTCTTGATCCAACAATCGGACCTAAGTTTGGTCCTGGTGGAGGCGTGGCTAAATTGTATTGAGTCATGAAACCACATAAGACAATTCTTGCAAACATGGCTAGATTCTTAGTCATAATATCAAGAGTCTCACCACCTACATTATCAAAATAGATGTCTAGACCATCGGGGCAGACCTCTTTTATTCTTTCACTCAGATTTTCAGTCTTATAGTTAATGCATTCAGCAAAACCAAATTTTTCCTTAACCACACTGCATTTCTCGTCACTACCAGCAATACCTATTGCTTTTGCTCCATGTATCTGAGCAATTTGACCAACCATACAACCCACAGGACCACTGGCTGCTGAGACAACAACCACATCGTCTTTTTTTGGTTCACCATAAACCAGTAAACCTGCATAAGCTGTTAAGCCAGGCATACCCAATATTCCTAGATTGGTACTGAGAGGAGCAGATGCAGAGTCTATTTTTCTAATACCTTCACCGTCTGATATTCCATACTCTTGCCATCCATTGGAACACATGATTGTTTCACCAATTTGGACATCACTATTTTTTGAGTCAATAACTTCTGCTATTGTTCTACCTACAATGGTGTCCCCAATCTCTACTTTTTCAGAATAGATGTGCTTACCAGTGATGACTCCTCTTATATATGGATCCAGTGAAAGATGGATAGTCTTTGTTAGAATCTCATTCTCTCCAAGTTCAGGTATTGGAGTTTTAATTAATTCAAAATCGTTTTCTTCAGGTATGCCTATAGGAGTCTTTTTCAAGACAATTTTTTTATTCATTAGCAAAATCTGAGTTAGATTTGTTCTAGCATATACTCACAGCTGCTGACCTCGAAACCACCAGCTTCAACATTGAGTATTTCAATAACACCATCATTAGCTACTAATGAGAAGCGTTGTGAACGAGAACCCATTCCAAAGCCTGATGCATCAAGTTCTAATCCAAGAGCTTCTGTAAATTCACCATTTCCATCAGCTAGCATCAGCACTTTACCATCAGCTCCTTGGCTTTTCCCCCAAGCATCCATTACAAAAACATCATTAACAGAGATGCAAGCAACAGTATCAATACCTTTGTCTGTTAATTGCTCTGCTTGATTCACAAATCCTGGTAAATGCTCTTGTGAGCAAGTTGGTGTGAAAGCTCCTGGTACTGCAAATAATGCAACTCTTTTGCCTGCGAATAAATCTGTAAAACTTACGGGTGTAGGTCCTTCATTAGTCATTGTTGTAAGGCTAATCTCTGGAATTCTATCTCCTGCACTGATTGTCATAATAATCTCCTTAATTGATATTTATTTATTAACGGTAAATTTTAGCTATATCTTATTACATAAAAGTTTATTGAACCATAAATAATGCAATCCTAGGAACAAACGATACCAGCATTAATCCAACTAGCATAATGATTAAGAATGGTATAGTCGCCTTGCAAACGGTCCAAAAGCTCTCTTTAAAAACACCCATAGCAACTATTAGATTAAGCCCCAACGGCGGAGTTAAGTAACCAATTTCAAGATTCATGACCATGATGATTCCAAAATGAATTGGATCAATGCCCTGCGACTCTGCAATTGGGTTAAGCATAGGAGCTAGAATTAATATTGCAGAACCTATGTCGATAATACAGCCTATCAATAGAAGAAATAAATTGATTCCTAAAAGAGCAGAAACGGGATTGTCGATTCTTTGGCTAAGCCAAGCAACTAGACTTTGGGGTACTTCTTCATAAGTTAAAAAAACATTTAAGCTTAGAGCTATCATTAAAACTGGAAATAAAGAACCCAATAGCTTAGTTGTATCGGATACCACATTAAATAAAAGTTTAAACTTCATTTCTTTGTGGATGAATGTTTCTATAACAATGGAATAAACGACAGCAACAGCAGCCGATTCAGTCGCTGTAAAATAACCTGTATAAATGCCTCCTAGGATAATTATTGGCATGAGTAATGCCCAAATGCCATTTTTTAGAGTCTTTAGAATATATTTTATATCCCATTTACCTTCTCGGTGTCCAAAATTTTGAAAGATCGCATAACTCAACATAAGAAATGTCAATAACAGTGCTGGCATTATTCCAGCTATAAACAAATCACCTATAGAGGTTTGTGTCATTATTCCATAGAGAATGAGTGGAATGCTTGGTGGGACAACAATACCTAAAGTACCTGCAGCACATAGGGCACCAAGAGCGAAGTTTTTTGGATAACCGGCATTGATTAACGCAGGGTACATAAGAGTGCCTATGGCTAATAATGTTACTGTACCCGATCCTGAAACTGCAGCAAAAGCTGCGCAGGATAGAATTGTTGCGATAGCTAAACCACCAGGAATAGGTGCTGTAAGTGCCGTCATTAAATCTATCAGTCTTGAAGCCATACCACCTTTTGACATTATATTTCCTGCAAGTATGAACAGGGGTATAGATAAAAGAATATCCTTATTGGCAGCGTCCCATGCATCAACCACTATATTGCTGATTACAGCATCACCAAAAGCCCAGTAAGAATAGGCAGTAACCGTACCTAGAATTACTATAAGATTTTGTCTTAGTAAAAATAAAACAATAATAATAATGGGTAATAGAATTGTAGTCATGAGCTGCTTGGACCTGATTTATTCATGTTTAATAGCCTCATTCTGAGGTCTGTATTTAGGATTAAGTGCATAAATTGAATGTCTTATCGCTGCGATAAGAAAAGCGATTGGTATGATCATCTGGAAGGGCCAGATGGCCATTCTTAATACGATTGATTGCACATCATCTCGATAGGTTTCTGCAACCACTTGGAAGGCAATGAGTGCAAAGAGCAAACAAAAAAGAGACATAAAACCTTCTTGTAATCGAATCAATAAAGGCTCTAATTTTTTTGGGAGCCAACTGTCAGCAAATTTGGGTCGTAAGTGAGCACCTTCAGAAGATGCAACACCCAAGCCAAACATAACAACAAACAAGTTAGCATAAACTCCAACTTGCCTAGACCAATGCAGTCCAGTCCCAGTAATTTCTCTGATAGCCACGTCAGTAAACATGACACTGACCAACACTAGAAAAGCAAAAAATGTAATGGATTTCTCAAATGTTGTTAATAATTTTAAAGTTTGTTTAATCATGAGATATTTTCATTGTAAACTATGAACTAACAAAAAATCATATGAATTAAAAAAAGGATTCTTTATGTCAAATAACCAACAAATTACTATCTCTGATGAAGTAAAAGAATTTCTAAAATCGAATCATAAACTTTTAATTAATGGCGAATGGACGCCCTCTTCTTCAAATGAAAAAATTGAAGTTTTTGATCCTGCAACTGAACAACTTTTAACAGAAGTTGATTCCGGTAATGCGGCAGATATTGATGCTGCTGTGGCTGCTGCTAGAAAAGCATTGACTGGAGAATGGTCAAAAATAACTTCACATGACCGTGCTCGGATGCTGGATCGCTTGGCAGATGATATCGAGGCTAATTTTTCAGCATTATCAGAAATAGAAGTGCTTGATAATGGAATGCCATTGGAATTGGCTCAATATTCAATTGCCGGTCATGGCACTACATTGCTGAGATATTTTGCAAGTTGGGCCAATAAACTTCATGGGCAAACGATTCCAGTCTCACCAGCAGGAGCCATCAATGGAGAGTCACTGACGTATACCAGAAAAGAACCAATTGGGGTTGTGGGCGCAATCATCCCTTGGAACTCTCCACTGATATTTGCCATACTCAAATTAGGGCCAGCTTTAGCAGCTGGTTGCACAGTTATCTTGAAGCCTGCTGAATTGACTCCAATATCGGCTTTATTTTTAGGCCACTTAATACAAAAATCTGGTATCCCTAAGGGCGTTGTAAATATTGTTACCGGTTATGGAGAAACAGCTGGGCAAGCACTATCGGAACATCCCGGTGTTGATAAGATAACATTCACTGGGTCCACCGAAGTGGGTAAGAAAATTGTAGAAGCCTCCATTGGTAATCTTAAAAAAGTAACCCTTGAGCTTGGAGGTAAAAATCCCGTAGTGATTTTTCCTGATGCTGATTTAGAAAAAGCCATACCAGGAGCAGCTCGGGCTTGTTTCTTTCTTCAAGGCCAGAATTGTATGGCTGGCACTCGGTTGTTTGTTCATGAGGATATTTATCAAGTTGTAATTGCTGGTATTAAAGAAATGGCTGAGGCTTTTACAATTGGACATGGACTTATTTCCGGTAATGATTTTGGTCCGTTGATTTCTAAAACCCAAAAAGAAAGAGTTATGTCTTATATAGACCTAGGTCGCGAAGAAGGCGCTGAACTTTTAACGGGTGGAAATTCTTATGGCGATCAAGGACATTTTGTCCAACCAACAATTTTTTCGAATGTAAATGGAGATATGAGGATTGCTAAGGAAGAGATATTTGGACCAGTTTTATGTGCTCAATCATTTTCCAGTCAAGATTTAGAACAAATTGCCTCAGAAGCCAACGATACACCTTACGGTTTGTCAGGAAGTGTTTGGTCGCAAGATATCTCAATTGCACATAAGATGGCTATGCTTATTGATGCTGGACAGGTCAGTATTAATTGCCATGCTGCGGTTGATCCTGCTATACCTTTTGGAGGCAACAAGCAGTCTGGTTGGGGAAGAGAATTTGGTGCAGAAGGCCTTGAAGCTTACTTGAAGACAAAGGCAACAACAGTTATATTTTAGTTTACCAAGCAACCTCTTTTCCAAAGCGATCAAGAAACATACCGCTATTTTCAGGCTTTAATGTTTCAAACATATTTTGTTGATTTTCAACACTGTCATCCGCTTCAACTTCTGCAGTATCACCGCCAAGATAAGTTTTACACCAACCGGGTGCTAATGCGATGGTAATGATATCTTTCCAATCGCTAGCCATTCCTTTGGCAATAATATTAAGCCCTGATTTACTAGCTCTGTAAGGATAAAGACCGCCAAAGTTATTTTGTGCTACAGAACCTAGGTCGCTTGACATCATAACTAATATTTTTTTCTTACTACTGGCAATGTGATCATGAAAAGCAGTCGCAACTTTAAAAGGTGATAGTAAATTTACTTCAATGATAGTTCGCCAGATTTCGTAATCCATATTATCAATTTTCTGATATTCCATGGCCCCTGGCATACCCTCAGGACCTAGAATTCCTGCATTGTTAATCAGAACATCAATGGCCATACCTTGATAATTATTCGCAAGGTTATCGATAGAATCATGATTGGTCACATCAAGTTGTTCTATGATGAAGCTTTCTCCATATTTATTCTGAAGATCGAGTAATTGATCTGCTTGATCAGGATTTCTTGCACATGCTATGATTTTCCATCCCTTATGAGCATATTGTTTAACGTGTTCAAAACCCAAGCCTCTATTAGCTCCAGTAACAAAAACAGTTGGCATATATTTCTCCTTTTAAGAATTTGAAAATAAGATCATAATAACAGAATAGATATTTCATTATAAAAATAACAAAGAGGAAAAGGCATGCCAAAATCTGATTATATTTCATCACTTGAAATGAATAAAATTATTAAGACAGATCATCTAAAACCTGAAACTCAAAATTATTTTAACGAGTGTAAAAATAAGCTTGGTTTTATTCCTAATGTTCTATTGGCCTACAGTTTTAATGAGAAGAAATTGGATCATTTCATGGGATTTTATAATAACCTAATGCTGGACGATTCAGGACTTACAAAACTTGAACGTGAAATGATAGCCGTTGTTGTTTCTTCTTATAATCGTTGTCACTATTGTATAGTCGCCCATGGGGCAGCGGTTAGACATCTATCAAAAGATCCATCTTTAGGAGAAGCATTGGTTTCAAATTACAAAGCAGCTGATCTTGATGATAGACAGAAAGTTATGTTGGATTTTTCTTGGAAAATGACAGATTCGCCTGAGTCCATAAATGAAGATGATCGAATGGAATTACGTCAAAATGGCTTTAATGATAAAGATATTTGGGATATTGCAGCTGTGGCATCGTTTTATAATATGAGTAACAGAATGGCGACTGCAATAGACCTCAAGCCAAATCCTGAATACCACTCTAAAGCAAGGTAGTACTATGTCTATTAAGTTGGTTAATCAACCAAGAGTTGAATCAATACTCGATCGTGAGGGCCTGGATGGATTGGTTGTTGTCAACCCAATAAACTTTTACTACTTTTCAGGTTATTGGGGATTTTTTAATACACCAACAGGCTTTGATGGTTCGTACTTTTCAGTATTACCAAGAGATTCTGATAAAAAACCATCCATGGTTATTCCTGCTTTAGAGATTAGAAGAATTGAGACAAAAGGTAGACCATGGATAAAAGATATTTTTTCCTATACTTCAGATGGCGATGGCAGCTCTTTTGATGACAATTCCCCAAAAGGAATGGATTATGAGGGTTGGCCAATAAATCAAACAGCAAAATTAACACAACGTGAAAAAAACTGGAAGAAAATAGTTGAAGACTTTAAGGATAGTTACAATGAAAACTCATTTCAAGCTTTGGTTAGGGCCATTAAATCTTCTCATCTAGATGGTAAGAAAATCTTAATAGACGATTTGAGGATTGAGAGATGGCTTGAAAAAGAAAAAAAATTAAACATTGAATGCATTTATAAACCTCATTTATTCAATGAGATGAGAATGGTGAAAACTGAGAATGAAATTAAGATTCTAAAAAAGGCAGCAATAATAAATGAAGAGGCAATGCTTAGTTCAATCAACTTTATGCAAGAAGGCTTAAAATGGAGTGATGTTGAAAATCATTATATGAGTGAGATGGCACATAGAGGAGGCAGAGGTGTTTACCTTATGTGTGGTGTTGGAGAGTTGCCTGATGGTAGATGCAGAAAAAATGAACCCATTATGTTTGATGCCTTGGGTCAGTTTGAACACTATCATGGTGATTTCGGACGATGTGCAGTAATAGAGAGCCCAACACAAGAACATATTGAGAAACACCAATCCTTATTAGAGGGTTGGTCTAAAGCAAAAGAATATCTCTACCCTGGAGCTACTTATTCACAGATCTCAAACGAAGTTGGTAATTATGTGAGAAATATTGGCTTTAGAGATTTTAGGAATCCAATAGTGCACAGTTTAGGGCTCGAGCATACCGATGATCCAAAACTATTCGGCACTCAGCCAGGTGTAAAAAAAAGCCAAGCATTGGAGAATAATATGGTGATTAATATTGATATGCCTTTTACAGAAGTTGGTTGGGGTTCAGTTCACATGGAAGATACAATATTAATAACGGATGACGGCTATGAGAGATTATCAGATTCCAGTTTTGAGCTTGTAATTTCGGAATAGATTGTTTTAGCAAATAACCGCCCTTCCCCAATTGGAATAACTGGATTGATGATTCAGTAGTATCTTTTTTGGATAATTTCTATTCTCTTTCATTGCCCAGTCTGCTCTTAAACTATAAAGCTCTACGTTATTCCACCATATTTCTGGATTCATACCCTTCGATGATGACAATTCAATATCTTTTTTTAACCAACCCAAACCTCCATTATAAGAGCTGAGTATCATTGCCCATTGATTGCATTCATTTTTTGTTTTGATATTTTTATCAAGCCATTGATCATAGAGTAGCATTGCACGAATAGACCAAATTGGATTATAGACATTGCCATTAGTAAGTTCAGGATAGAGCTTTTTTATCCAATTTGCAGTTGATGGTGTGAATTGAGTTAGACCATCTGCATATGGACTTTTAGCAAGATAATCCCATGAACTTTCTTGTTGTATCTGTGAAGCAAATAATGCAACTGGTGCATCCATTCCCCAAGTAATTCTAGAGTAGCGAATCAAATCTCTTTTGTATTTGAGGCTGTTTCTTGGTTCGGATGCTTCGTTTGGTAGGGTTGTAAATATGAAAATAAATAAGAGGACAAGTTTTTTCATAAAGCAAGAGACATTCCAAGAATTGTTGCAAGGATGATCAATGCTCTTCTAATTGCAATAGACGATCTTATTATTGGTTCCTGGTCTTTTCCATCATTAATTCCAGGTCTCATATGAGGGAATAAAAGGTAATCAATCCAATAACCCAGAATAGCAGCAAGTGTTACTAAACTTGCTTTGTATATAATTACAGGCAGTTGTGCTGGGCTGATTAAAAAAACAGACACTAATAATAGAGCAGTGATGATGACGAAAAGACTTCTATTGATTGGGGATTGCATAATTATAACTTCCTATTTGTAATGATAATACTTTACTAAAATTATATTAAGATATGAAAATCATTATAAAAATATTCTATTTCATTTTTCTTAAATGATAGTATACAGAACATAAATTTATAAAAAGAGAAAGGTAGATGAATAAAGAACTCCTTCAAGAAATAATGAACTACGCGATAGAAATTACTAGTAATTTTGGTCTGAAACTATTGACAGCATTGATTGTGGTAATTGTTGGTAAGCAATTAGTGAAAATACTGCTCAAGGTTATTAAAGTAGCACTCGAGAAAGCTAATACTGAAGAGACCGTTAGAATCTTTGTAGCTAATTTACTAAATACTGTTTTTACAGTAATTATATTTGTCGCCGCTATCAATCAATTGGGAGTTGAAACTACCTCAATTATTGCTCTTTTAGGTGCGGCTGGTTTAGCGATTGGTTTGGCTTTGCAAGGCTCGTTAGCTAATTTTGCATCTGGAATTCTTATTGTTATTTTTAGACCTTATAAAGTGGGAGATTACATAGAAGCCGGCACTAATGCTGGCACCGTTAAAGACATACAAATTTTCTCCACCGTATTAAGAACACCAGATAATAAGACTATTGTTGTTCCTAATGGTTCGATAATGGATGGAAGTATTACTAATTATTCCGAACAACCCACACGACGAATAGATATTATTGCAAGTTGCAGTTATGAGGATGACTTGGATAAAGTTAAGCAAGTGCTGAAAACTATACTGGATAGTGAAGATCGAATATTAACCGAGCCTAAGCCTCAAATAGCAGTTTCTGAGTTGGCTGAAAGCAGCGTTAATTTTATTGTCCGACCTTGGGTAAATTCTTCGGATTATCTTCCTGTAATGTATTCTTTGTTGGAACAAATAAAGAAGACATTTGATCAAGAAGGAATATCTATACCTTATCCACAGAGCGACATTCATATTCATGAAAAAAAGGCATAGCTCTTAGAGCTATGCCTTTTGATACTCTAGCCTTTACTTTAACTTAAGAAGCAGCTTTTACCCAAGTTTGAAATACTGGATCACTTGGAGCATCCAAGCCTGTTTCTTCTTTACAGCGTTTCTTAAGTTCAGCGATGTTTTCAAAACCTTTGTCAAACAATTTTGTTTTGCCTCTGGCTTTAGACATTTTTGCTCTTAATTTAGTTGTAGCGGCTTTACTGACAGTGTAATCAGGTTTTACAATCACACCATAATTACCTTTAGCACCATCTCTTGTTAGCAATCCTGCTTCTACATCAAAAGCGACTCTTTCAGCTGGTCTTGTGAATGGATCTCCCCAACCGCCACCACCCCAGGTGACATGGTAAAGTGTGTCGCCTTCATGGACTTGTAAGCGATCGCATTTTGAAGGAAGAATTTCAGTATCACCATTTTTTCGCACTAATGTTTTAGTACTTCTAGCACCTGGATGTCCACCATTTACTCCCCATGGATAAGTGAGCCATCTGTCATCATGAATCGATACATTACCTGGCTCTAAAAACTTATAAGTGGTTGCTAAAGCATTGCCTCCACGATGGAATCCTGCTCCTCCTGAATCAGGAACGGTGTAGTATTCTTCTATAACTAAAGGAAAATAACTCTCAAGAAATTCATTCGGTACATTGGTAAAACTAGGCCACAGAGAATGACCATCAGGACCATCGCCCATTGGCTTCCCAGGAACACCACCAAATCCAATCATATAGAGTTGATACCATTCACCGTGTTTGTCGTAGCCTGAATACATTAAATGCGGACTGTCTGAAAATCCTGCCGCACAGAGGAAGTCTGGAGCTCCCTGTCCTAATAAGCCACCAAGTACATCAAATATTCTTCCTAATGCATGAGTCCTGCATGAAAGAGCTGCGGGGTATTTTGGTTTTAATATGCTGCCATCTGGGATTCTTACTTCCATCAGGTCATAAAAACCATCATTAAACATGATTGCAGGATCAAACACCATAATCATATAAACACCACAAAACATTTTAAACATCTCTTCATTTAAGAAGAAATTAATTGAACTAGTTGACTGTGGGTCAGTTCCTTCGAAATCAAAGATAACTTTGTCACCTTTTCTCCACATAGCACATTTAATTTTATAAGGACCCATTTCCAAGCCATCATCACAAATGTAGTCTTCAAAGTATTGTTTTTGAGTTGGCACTGTTGTTTTAATCAGCTTAGCCATCGCTTTTTTGTTACGATCTAGAAGTTCTTCTAATGCAGAATAATAAACATTGTCGCCAAACCTTTCTGCCGCTTCGATCACTCTTTTTTCTGCTGTTCTAATTGACGCTACAATGGCATTAAAATCACTTCTATTCCACTGAGGTAGTCGGCAGTTATGCAATATGAGTTCAAGGATATCTTCCTGAAGCACATCTTTTTTGTAAATTTTTGTTGGGGGTATTCTAATGCCTTCTTCAAAAATCTCTGTAGCATCTGTCGGTAAACTTCCAGGGACTTTGCCACCCACATCTGTCATATGACCAAACATCGCTGCATAACTGATCAGTCTTCCATCTTTAAAAATGGGTCTAAGAAGAAGCCAATCATTATTATGACTGACTGCACCATTACAAGAATAAGGATCACTGGTAAGGAACATATCACCTTCTTCAATAGTCCCTTCAAAAGCTTCTTTAAAGCCATGAATAAAACTACCAAATTGACCCACAACCATCTTGCCTTCAAGATTGGCAATCATTGGAAACTCATCACCCTGTTCTCTTATTCCTGGGGACATGGCAGTTCTGAATAACACTGCATCCATTTCCCATCTTGCTGAGAACATTGCATTTTCTATTACATCAAGCGTAATAGGATCAAGTTTAACTTTCTTGAATGGTTTATTGTTTGTTTGAATTAATTTTGCTGTCATTTCTTACTCCCTAAGCGTCTGGGTTAATTAGAATGTTGCCGAATTTATCAACTTTGCCGTTATGTCCTGATAAAATTAGTGTCGTTGAATCCATTTCAGTTACAATGGCTGGACCTTGGACAACATTGCCTTGTTTCAATAGTGAACGTCTGTATATCTTAGCTATTTGTTTCTTTCCTTCCATAAAGACTTCAGCATTATCATCAATGATTGATTTTTTAGTAGGCTCTTTACTGCCTCTACCAACCGAAGGAGCTTTTATACTTAATGCTTTATCTTTCACTACAGCTCTAAGATTTACCAATTCTTTTTCAGCATCCAAGGAAAATGTAAAGAGTTGTTCATGCTGAACATCAAATTTATCTCCGATAGCATCAAGTCCTTTCTTTTTAAGATCCGATAACTCAAAGTCTACTGTGATTGTAAGGCCTTGACCGTGATACCTGATATCAACTTGAAAAGAGGTTGTTCTATTTTTCTTAGGAGAACCCTCTGCATCTAGTGTTTTAGAAGCTTTCTTTTCAAGATCAGTAAAGATTTTTACTACTTCTTGTTTATTGGTGTCTTTAAACTTTCTAATGAATGACATAGACGACTCATCTTGAATGTTCGTTGTTACATCGCCATAAGCACATAATACTCCTGGACCGGGCGGTATGATTACAGGCCAAGAATTAACAAGTTTACCAAGAGCATTGGCATGCAATGGACCAGCTCCTCCAAAACCAATTAGGGCAAACTCCCTCGGATCGTATCCTTTCTCCACAGAAACCAATCGAAGTGCACCGTACATAGTTTCATTTACAATATCGATGATACCTTCCGCTGCTTTATTGACGGATAAGCCTAATGCTTTGGCCACTGGTTTTACTGAGTCTTGAGCTAGATCTTTCCTTATCTTCCAATCAGAGTCTCCACCTAATTCAACTCCTGATGGCATATAACCCAAGACTACATTGGCATCAGTTACTGTGGGTTCAGTGCCTCCTTTATTGTAAGCTGCTGGACCAGGTTCTGCTCCTGCACTTTGAGGACCTACTCTTAATGCACCGGTTAGTTCTGGTACATGAGCAATAGAACCACCACCTGCACCTACTGTTCTTACATCAACAGAGGACGCACGAACAGTTACATCTCCGACCGATGTTTCTCTGCTTTGTTCGGCAACTCCATCTTTGACCAGTGATACATCAGTGGATGTTCCACCCATATCAAAAGTTAGAAGGTTTTCATAACCTGCTTGTTTAGCAATCCAGATAGCACCAGATACACCACCTGCAGGTCCACTCATTAGTAGGTTTACAGGTGAGTCTGAAGATGCTTTTGCAGATGCTAATCCACCGTCTGATCTTAGAATTTGTAGCTTGATGTCTTTTCTCATTTTCTTCAGACCATTTTGAAGATTCTTAACATACTCAGCCACCCTTGGCCTAACATATGAGTTAGCCACAGTTGTTATCGTTCTTTCATACTCTTGCATTTCTGGAACAACTTCTGAGGAAAGAGAAACAGGAACATTAGGCAATAATTTCTTCTTCCTTATTTGAGCCCTAATTTCTTTTTCATGTTTGTCATTTGCAAAAGAATTTATTAATGAAACGGTTATGGCTTCAATTCCTTTTTTGGATAGCTCTTTAATATCTTTGGTAAGTTGCCCTACTTTCAGGTTTGAAATAATCTCACCTTTTGATGACATTCTCTCATCAGCTTCAATAGTTAGAGCCAATGGTGCTAAAGGATCACTTTTATTATAGATAACCCATCCACCCAATCCACCTGGTACAAAAGATCTAGCGATTTGAAGAACCTGGCGATAACCTTTGGTTGTTATCAGTCCTACTTTAGCACCTGTACCAGTTAGAATAGTATTTGTTGCGACAGTCGTACCATGCATGACTGAGGTAATCTCACTAGGCTCAATACTTGCCTTCTCGCAAACCTTGTTAATACCGTTGAAAACACCTCTTGAAGAATCATCGGGTGTACTGGGGACTTTTGCTGTATGAAGCGCCCCTGTTTTTTCGTTGACTAAAAGAAGGTCAGTGAATGTTCCTCCTACATCAACACCTAATCGATAGCTCATTTTCTCTCCTAAATTTTACTTGTTCGTTCTAAGGAATATTTTATCTTATATTTACTATTCTTAAATCTAACTGAACTAGATTTAACACTTATCTTTAAGTTCAGATGGATAATAATACTTTTATTGAAAATTTATTTCAGCATTTTCTGGAAAAATTCCTGCTTTAGGAACCATGGCTGGAACCGAATGCTCTAATTTCTCTTCCAACCATTCTGAGTTGCTGACAATTTTCTTTAAGTTTACACCCGTTTCAATCCCTGATCTATCCAGCAGGTAAAGTAAGTCATCCATAGGAATATTACCGGTAGCTTTGGGTGCAAAGGGGCAACCACCAATGCCTCCTGTGGAGGCATCAATAATAGTGACTCCCGCTTCAATAGCAGCAGCAGCATTAGCTAGACCTGTATTCCTAGTGTTATGTAGATGTGTTCTAAGAGGAATATTAGGCGCTAATTCTTTAATAAGCGAAAAGGTCTTCTTAACCTGATTAGGAACAGCAACCCCAACTGAATCAGCTAATCCTAAAATATTGGGTTCACCTTCAAGGACTTTTTCAGCAATGGAAGCAATGAGTTCAGGATCAACTTCACCTTCGTAAGGGCAACCAAAGGAACAGGCGATAATTACATTGGTTCTAATGCCTGCTGATTTTGCATCGGATGCTATTCTAAGCCAATTATCGATAGATTCTTGTGTGACTACATTTTGATTTTTCATATTATAGGTATCAGTACTGACTATCACCATCCCCACTTCATCAATGCCACAATCTCGAGCTCTTTCGAAACCTCGTTGATTCATAATTAATCCAATATAAGAAACATCATCACGGTCAGGAAGGCTTTCTACTAACTTTTCAGCATCAGCCATTTGCGGTACTTTTTTTGGATGCACAAAGCTGGTTACTTCAATTTGTTTAATCCCAGCATCCATTGTTTTAATTATAAAATCTCTTTTAACATCTGTTGGAAGTATTTTTGGCTCGCTTTGCAATCCATCTCTTGGTCCTACTTCAAGTAGTGAAACTTTACTCACAAAATATCTCCTTTATAAGATTTAATATTTGATATGCAAGTGTATACAAATATTATGATATTCTCTATTTTTTAGATACGAGGTTTAAGATGGATATTGGAAGAATATCAGCAATCACTATTGGTGCATCTGATCTTGATATTATGGAGCAAACTTACTCTAAATATTTGGGATATCGTTCCATAAAGACAGGTTTTATAACTCATGATGAGGCTCATAACTGGGGAGCTGAAAAATTAGTTGATGCTCCTTATCTAATTATGCAGCCTGAAAAATCAGATGACTTTTCGTTTCGTTTCGTTTTGCAACCCAATCAATCCAATTATATTCCTTTTAAATCTTATGGCTGGAATGCTGCTGAGGTGATTGTAGAGAATGTGGATGAATTGGAAGAAATTATACAAGAGTCTCCATTTGAGATTATCGGTCCGCCAGCA
>Ga0209663_1000491_pt1 | contig 22369 bp, 20 predicted proteins | sample SaaInlV_135m_DNA_2_FD_184667 | JGI IMG/M metagenome (GOLD analysis project Ga0209663, IMG submission 184667) | Marine microbial communities from expanding oxygen minimum zones in the Saanich Inlet - Saanich Inlet SI073_LV_120m_DNA (SPAdes) (version 2) | ecosystem: Environmental > Aquatic >... | reverse complement strand
CCAAAGAGCGAAACTGACTCCGGCTAAAACTCGTGCTGCCATGAGCGACGAAAAGTTAGGGGATAATCCTGCCCAGACAGCTGAAACGCCGAATAAGACGACGCCTGCGATCATGGTTTTGCGAAGTCCGAGTCGGCCAACAAGAATTCCTGCTGGTACATCGAAGATCATCGTACCGATGTGGCGTGCTGCGATTACTAGACCGATAAGCCCGATAGTCGCCGCCATTTCCTGCTTGGCGAACCCCGGAAGAACCGGGATGAGAATGCCCTGACCCATCGAAAGAAGGAAGGAGGGCGCGTAAACGGACCATACGAGTGAACGTATGGTTGAACGGACAGAACTGCGGACTGGTTGGGACTCAGGCGCTGGCGGCGTCTCGGGCGATGACATATGCATTCAATCCTATTCCCGCTTGGTGATGTAGGAGAGGATTTGGCGGATAGAATTGACCTTCTTGAACATGTTTTTGAAAACCCAGTTGTTCCGACTGCTTTAGAGCGGTCAAAAGGCATCTCGATTGAAATTTGATTATGACCGAACGGTTGAAGCTTCGTTGTCGACTGTTTGGAGTGTGTTGACGGATCCAGCGGCTATGGAACCTCACTTGCCGGGAACCGCGAAAGTGGTTTCAACGGGATCAAACAGCTATCGAGTTTCGATGAAGATTCGAATGGGTTTTTTGCGCCCGACTGTGAACGCTGATGTTCAGTTGTCGAACATCGACGAGTTGTGCGGTTTCATGATCGAGCTGTCGGGTAAGTCGATGGGTGCTGGGGTTTCGGGCAAAGCCGATGCGACTCTAACGAGTTTCGGAGACGATTCACGACGTACGAACGTTCAGTTGGCAGGGTCGATCGAAACTTCGGGGATGTTGAAGAAGATTGCCGATTCAAAGATCGAAGCTGCTGCTATTGGATTCCTAGAGTCGTACTTCGCTAGTGTCGAGCGCGCAGGTTCAGCGGAATAAGTAATTGACGAACATACGTGTCTGAATGCTTCGACAGGTAATGCTCTTCTAGAGCAACACACCATTTTCGCTTGTGTAACCGTTGTCGTCGGCAGTACGAGGGGTGTTCGAATGATCGCCACGTGTCGCAATCTCAATGCGATTGCCGTCTGGGTCGTAGATGAACAGGAACTGCTGACCGTCGTGTCGTGTTCCGATACCTTCAACGATTTCTACGTTGGCTTCGACCAGAGCTTCGGCAGTCGCTTCCAGATCGGTGACTTCGAAAGCGACGTGCTGTCTGCCGTCACCTCGTGGCCCAACCGCCTGTGGAGGGTCGATAACGTGAACCATCGAGCCATCGGGCATTTCGGTCCAACTCAACGTGTTGCCGTCGATCTGGTGTGGGATCACATTGATGTTCAACAAATCACGGTACATGCCCATGCACCCGGCACGATCGCTCACTGCCAAGCCGACGTGATTGATCGTGAGTAATTTTATCTTTGACGGGGAATCGTAATTGACGTTAGTACCTGATTCTGATGTGTAGCCAAGTGCGTCGGCGACACGAGTCGACGAGCGCAGATTACTGGCGGTAGCGAATTCCAGACGATTGCCGTCGTTGTCATCGATGAAGATGCACTTCTGGCCGTCGTGACGTTCGCCCGTGTCGCTGATGTTTGGGTAGCCAGAAGCCCTTAACGCCTCGACTGACGAATCGAAATCGTCGACCTCAAAAGCAATATGGGGATCGCCAAGATTTTCGCCATCGGATGGTTCGATCAAGTGAACCATTGTTCCATCAAGAGTTTTGGTCCAAACGATGTTGGGCGAATCGACCATCGAAGGGATCACCTGAAGCCCGAGAATATCTCGATAGAACTTCAGCGCAACGCGTCGATCCCATATTGGAATTCCGACGTGGTTGATGGTTTTGATGCTGATTGTTCCGGGCAACAGGTGATCCGTTCTTTTGGTGTGGTCTGATTTAGCGAATGTGATTGAGCGCTAGTTTAGTTCGACGATCATTTCGATTTCGACGGTGATTTGACCGGGTAGGCTGCCCATGCCCACGGCAGATCGCGCATGTTTGCCATTTTCTTCGCCAAAAATCGAGACCAATAGGTCGGAGCAGCCGTTGATGACTTTAGGCTGATCTGCGAAATCCGGGGTGGCGTTGACCATGCCGAGCAATTTAACGATTTGTTTTACGTTGTCGAGGCTTCCAACGTGTTCTTTCAATGCTGAGAGAAGCTGGATGCCGCAAAGTCGTGCTGCATCGTAGGCTTCATCTACAGTGAGATCTGACCCGGCCTTGCCAGTGACCTGCGATCCATCGGGTCGGTTAGGTCCTTTACCCGAAAGGTAAACGAGTTTTCCCACCGTGACAGCGGGCACATAATTAGCGACCGGACCTGATGGGTGAGTTAGATCGAGTCCAAGTTCTTTTACTTTAGCTTCGGCGCCCATTTACGAAATCTCCCTAATGTGACCGGTGTGTTAAATACAACGAGACCGGCGACAGTATGCACCGGTCTCGTGTGATTTTCTATTCAGTTATCCCTGTAGAAGGGAGTTTTCGGAAGGCTATGCCTTCGGTTCGGTCATCGATAGTGGCTCAAGAACCTTGTCGAGCTGTTCATCTGTCAGGTCAGTTTCTCGTAGAGCCACCTGCTTGATCGTTTCGCCGCTTTCGGACGCTACGTGTGCAAGCCGCGCTGCTTCGTCGTAACCGATGATCGGTGCGAGGGCAGTGCAGATCGCTAGACCTTGCATGACCATCTCAGGGCCCTTGCTGGTTGCAACTAGGCCGTTGATGCACTGTCGGGCGAAGTTACGAGCTGCAGCCGCTAGAAGATCGATCGATTCGAGCAGGTTGTGGGCTGCCACTGGCATCATCACGTTTAGTTCGAAGTTTCCTGACTGACCGGCGATCGTAATAGTCGCATCGTTTCCGATTACCTGAGCCGAGACCATTGCTACCGACTCAGCGATAACTGGGTTTACCTTGCCTGGCATGATTGACGATCCGGGCTGGACTTCTGGCAGCGAGATTTCGCCGATGCCAGCACGAGGACCCGAACCGAGCCATCGAACGTCATTAGCAATCTTTAGCATGCCGACTGCGATCGATTTTAGTTCGCCAGACGCTGATACTGCGGCGTCGAGAGTGCTCTGGGCTTGGAAGTGGTTCGTGGTTTCCGAAAGATCGAGACCGGTGAGATCGCGCAATCGTGAAATTACTCGTGTAGCGAACTCTGGGTGCATACCAATCCCGGTTCCAACGGCTGTTCCACCAAGGGCGAGGACTGAGAGTTCGGCAAGTGCTTTCTCGGCTCGTTTACCGGCAAATTCTAATTGGCCCGCGTAGCCAAGGAATTCCTGACCTAGTCGAATCGGTGTGGCGTCCTGAAGGTGAGTACGGCCTGTTTTGACGACTCCCCAGAAGTCTTCAGATTTGGTGCGTAGCGAGTCTTCAAGTTCCTTCAGCGAAGGAAGCAGGTTGTCCTTGATCGCCCCGGCAGCAGCCAAGTGGATAGTAGACGGGAAAACGTCGTTTGATGACTGTCCTTTGTTTACATGATCGTTGGGGTGAACTGGATTTCTGGATCCAAGTTCACCGCCAAGTGATTCAATTGCGACGTTCGAAATGACTTCGTTGGTGTTCATGTTGGTCGACGTGCCAGAGCCAGTCTGGAAAATATCGACAACGAACGAGCTGTCGAATTCCCCATTTATGACTCGTTCGGCGGAAGCGATGATCGCGTTGGCGATGTCTTCGTCGAGAGCGTCGAGTTCGAGGTTTACGATGGCTGAGGATTGCTTAATTTGGCCAATTGCCTTGATGAACGAACGTCCGAGTCGTAGATTGCTAATCGGGAAATTCAGTTCAGCTCGTCGAGCGTTTCCGCCGTAGTAAGCGTTTGCTGGAACCTCTAGTTCGCCCATCGAATCACGTTCGAGCCGCATGTCCTGCGAAGCCATCGTTCACTCCTGTTTTAGTCGATTATTCGTTCGAGCATATAAATCTTTGACGTCAGTTTCCACTGCGTAAAGAGGAACTAATGATAGTCCCGAGATGATGATTTGGACTAATTCCGTGGAAGCGGTTTTCCAAGAGCCAGTGCGCCACCGATAACAGTCGCTGCGGCTGCCGCCCAGAAAACCATTTCGATTCCGAACGCTGCGGCGATGGGACCCGAAGCCGCAGGCCCAAGTAGCATTCCAATAGCGTAGAGCGCTTGGTAGGAGCCCATCGCTGTTGCACGAATGGCGACAGGTGCGGAAGCCAACGCCGTGCTTATGAGCACGGTGTTCATCATTCCTCGACCGAACCCGTTTAACGTCTGGAGCCCTCCGAGCGCAACGAGATCAGTAGTGATCGTCATAATCACCAGTGATATGAACGTTACCACTGCTGCTGCCATTACGGCCACTGTCGGTCCCCAACGTCTTGATACCCAGGCTGAGGCTGCGGTTCCGACTACCGCAGCAAGCAATCCTGCAGTTGTTATGTAGCCGATTTCAGATTTAGATGCGCCGAGATTTTCAGCATGGATCGGCAAGAACCCAAAGTTCACTCCAAACGTAACGAACTGGAGTGTGATTGCGATTGCCGACACGCGAAGCAGTAACGGTGTTTTGAGTATCCCGAGTAGCGTAGATAACGAGTACCGAGTTGCTGACTTTATTCGAGGTTCAGGGGCTGATAAAAGCAGAAGTGCGCCTGCGAATCCGATTCCTGCCGCACCATAGAACGTGCTGAGATTTCCGAAATATTCGGCTACGAGACCTCCGACAAAAGTGGCGGTCACGAGTGATAGGGTGTTCACCGACATGATGATCGCCATCGCTCGGGAGGTGTTTCCCGCCGGGTAGTATGAGGCGAATAGCACGCTGATTGCTACCCAGCCGGCCGCTGCGACACCGGTGAGGGTTCGTGCTGCGAACAACGACCATGGATCTGGTGATATAGCTAGCCAAATTGCGCCTACCGCGCTAAGCACGAGGGCTAGAACTGCGAACGGCTTCCTGCCGATGATGTCGGAGCCCACGCCGATGGGTATTCGAAGGACGAGTTGTCCGATCGCGTAAGATGCGATGACTATTCCGACCATCTGAAGATTCGCACCGAGTTCCTGAGCGTGAAGCGGAAGAACCGGGACGTAGAGGTAAAGCGATATCCAGAAAAAATACGTCGCCAGAGCGACAGTCACGATGTAGCGCTTCTGAGATAGCCCAGATGTCTTCGGCGTAGATTCAGTATTCGAATCGGTTGCCACGTGTTCGGTCGATGAATTGGTCACCGCTGGGTTACCCTAAATTCGGTATCAGTACCTTTTCTTTTTAGAAATCTCATGGGTTTTAGTTATTCATCACGTCGGAACTGTCTTACGTTAGCGGAGTAAGAATACCGCCGTGTTCTCCGGCAGGGCTGGGTACTAGGCACCAACTAATGGTAATTGCCGAATAATAAGGGAACTCAGTTTGCTGAATGTAACCCGTTTACTTTGCGACGAACCTACATCTGGTGACGATCTGAGCTACGGCGTAAATAGCGAAAAGCATGGGATGAGGGTGACGAAGGTTCGTCAGCGACCGATTGTCATTTGGAACATCACTCGGACGTGCAATCTTCACTGTGCACACTGCTATGCATCATCCTAGGACGAGTAGTATCGGGTTGAACTGACTACGCAAGAAGCAACGGATATTCTTGACGATATGGCGGAGTACAGGGTGCCGGTCGTGCTGTTTTCTGGTGGAGAACCGACGTTGCGGTCCGATCTGCCAGAGCTAATTTCGTATGCGAATGACTTAGGCGGACTAAACTCATTTATTTCGACTAATGGAACTCTGCTTACCAAGGTGAAGGTGCTGAGTCACTTCGCGTAGCGGACCAGATCACCGAGTTCGATACTTTGCCAATAGTCGTGCTTTTGGGTAGTCATCCTTTCATCCGGCGAGATGACGGCTGCCGATTCCACATGTCGATTTCAGCCGCCAGTTACTAGTTAGTTTCTGGATCGAGTGGTGTTAAACGGTTACTGAGCCGTCTTTGCCTAGTATTCCAGATAGAGCTTCGAGCATGCCCAAGTGTCGATTGGCGTGTGCGATGTAGCCGACCATTGCGTCGCCGACGCTCGTGTCGTTATCGTGCCAGTCAGTGAACTGCGCGTTGAACGATTCGTCGTCGAGCTTGGCGACGCGCTCTTCGAGTAGATCGAACGCTTCTTTTGCGTATGACCTGACATTCGAAACGGCTGGAAGTGGTAAGGATTGACCGGTTTCGTTCCCGAGTCCCGATCCTGCGCCCCACATCCCGAGATCGACACCTTCAAATCCCCATTCTTCGGCAACACCGGCAAACTCCCAAAGTTCGGGTGTTTTAGTGTCGACGACTGGTGAGAGTAGTCCCTGAACGTAGTCAGCCCAACGACCCATGTGCCACAAGTGCCATTTGCACGATGGTGCAGTAGCTGCAGGCCATGTCGAAGCTTCTTCTTCTGTAAGCGTATCGACTGCCTGAAGAATCTGGCTATCGAGCTTGTTGAGACGTGCTGAGATAATTTCTGAAGGGGAAGGAATTGGCATTTTTTTGAAACGGACTAGTGAGTAGTGGGTTGATTCGTAGTTTAGGCGTGAAGTCTCGCCCATTCAGGGTCGGGATGCGAGGCGATGAAGTCGTGGTCTAGCTCGTAGCCGAGCCCGGGCTTATCGGGCAAGTGAAGATGACCATCTCGAACATCGAGAGGTTCCGTAATCACGGAATTGTAGTTTTTCAAAGAGTGATCCGACATCTCAAGCCGGTAGATATTTGGCACGTTCATCAGCACATGTGCGCCTGTGATTACGTTGAACGCGCCCGATGCGTCGTGTGGACTGATCGGCACGTAGTAGGTTTCGGCGAGGATTGCGATGCGTTTCATCTCGGAAATTCCGCCGGTCCAGCAGATGTCGGGCATGATGTAGTTCACCAAACCTTCTTGCAAGTACGGCGCGAAGTCCCAGCGTGTGTACTTGCGTTCGCCGATACAGAGGTTGATGTCGGTGTTTTGGCGAAGCTGTCGATGTGCGTCGATACTCTCTGGCTGGAGTGGTTCTTCGAACCATGTGAGATTGTGCTTCATCATGCGATTACAAAGTTCGGTCGCTGTTGAGACATCGAAGTTGCCATGGGCATCGATCATGAGTTCGATGTTTGGTCCGATCGCTTCTCTAAGCGCGGTCATTAGGTTGTCGGCGTATTCGGCACCGGCGGGAGAGATTTTGCCGTCGATGTATCGACGGTGGTGCTTACCCATTTCAGGACTGAATGGATCTAGCTTTAATGCTTGATAGCCGAGCGCTACTTGTCGTTTGGCATCGGCGACACAGGCATCAATGTTGTCGATCGAGTCGACGTGGGAGTAGACGGGAACTGACTCGCGCATCTTTCCGCCAAGCAGATCCCAAACAGGTCGGCCAAGTGCTTTGCCCTTAATGTCCCAGAGCGCCATGTCTATACCGCTGGCTAGGGTAGTTCCGAAGCCGCGCGAGCCGAGAGTACCGAAGCGACGGTAGATTCGATGCCAGATTGCGTCGATGTCGCTGGGATCTTGTCCAACCAGCCCTTCTGAGAAGTCTTGTCCTTCAAGATCGTTCTTCAGCATTTCATAAGCACGACCGACCACCAATGCTCCGCCGCCGCCGGAGTTGGTCGATTCGCCCACGCCGGTAATGCCTTCGTCTGTATCGACTTCGACGAACAGCCACGAACGATTACTGCCTTCGGGTCGGGTGAGGTAGACGCGCAGATCGGTGATTTTCATGACCAAACCATTCCTCAAGTATCACTGGTTAGTTTTAGACGAAATAACCTCATACTCGATTGACGTTCGAGTGAGGCGACCGGATGGTACACCTGTTGCGGTGTTAGACTCCGCCGGATCATTGAAAATCGTTGGAATTACTGGCGATGTTCAGGCACGTACAACCGAGTATTTCAGGAACTAAACCAACATGAGATTTTGTTACGCACACCGCCGATTCGCTTTGTACCCGCAATCAGTCGATAGCTGGAACCTCTCGCCCGACAACTACACCAGTGATTTTCTAAAGAAGACCAAAAGCCTCGGCTTCGACGCGATTGAGGTCGGACTCGAAGTCATGAGCCAGCTGGGAACCGAGCAGAAGGTCAAGGATTTCACTAAGAATTTCAACCACCACGGTCTCGAAGTTGGTTGTGTACGTGCCGGTGGCACGTTGCACGACGCCAAGAACGGTCCGCAAAACCGAGCCCGGCTGGATGAAGCAATCAAATACGCAGGCTGGAGTGGAGCAGAGGCTGTCAACGGAGCTATGAGTGCTCCAACTCGACATCCTGATCTATTCCCGGGTGCTGGTAGCGGCTATTCGGAATCGCAAGATGCTTCGCGTGACAGCATGCTGCGGGTGTACGAAGATCTTGCGCCGGTATTCCAGACCGCCTGCGCGAAGGCTTCTGATGCTGGTACTAACCTCACAGTTGAAATTCACCAGAACTCGCCTGTTGACAACTCGTGGTCGGCGTTGCTTCTGCACGGATTGGTTGACCGCCCAAACTTCGGGATCAACCCTGACATTGGAAACATACTGTGGACATACGACGTGCCGGAAGAGGATTTTGATTCGGCAATCGATGCTATTGCCCCAGTAGCTAAGTACTGGCACTGCAAGAACCTCCACACGGTGCATCACCCTGAGAACAATCGATCTGTATTTGTTCGAGTTCCGCTTCCTGACGGCGAAATCGACTACCGATACGCCATCTCAGCGATGCACGCTGCGGGCTACTCGGGTTATATGACGATCGAGGGTGCGTGGTCTGGCGATCAGTGGACGCAGGACGAGAAGTCTATCAAGTACGCCAAAGCGATTTGGGACGAACTTGAGGCGTAATCTGCTCGCAGATAAATAGGAAAAACCCCGGTCGTTTGTCCGGGTTTTTTTGTTAATTGCGGTTTTCCCTGCCCGATGGTCCTGCAATTTAGGGGAAGGCACGCATGACATATTCCTATGTAGGGCTGATGATTATTGTCAGGGCTGCAGATTCAATTCACCAGGGAAACTGAAATGACGATCACATCTTCGAATTCGAACATCGAGACACAAGTTAGCTATGCCATCTGCCCCGCTTTGGTCACTGTATTTTTCCCGATAGTTCTATTTGCAGCTCTGGTAACCACTCTGTCATTTCTCCGCTAAATCGCTATTCGGCATCCTGTCAGGCGTCGGTTGCGATTGATGACTTGAAAGCTTCTTCCTCCGCAGGCTTGACGGGTCTTGCCAATGCCAGAGCGACGATGCCGACGATAAAGATCGCTACTACGATCAAGAATGAATTGTCGAAGGAATTGGTCGAGTCGTGAATCGCACCAGCGATCAACGGTGCTCCCGTACCTGACGCGATCATTCCGACCTGCATCAGGCCCATTATTCCGCCGAATTCCTTCATGCCGAACGCCTCTTGAACAACTAGTACGATTAGCGCACCAAGTCCTCCGAACCCAGTTCCGAAGATGATGATACCGACCCACATGATCGCGTCTGAATTCGCTTGGGCAATGATGAACACACCTATGGCTTGAAGAGCTACGGAAATAATCGTGGCAATTCGGGCGGTGATCTTTTCACTAGCACGACCGAACGCCAATTTCGATCCGATGCCCATACCTGCGACAATGCTGACCGCTGTCGTGGCCAGACCCGGAGCGAATCCGCTTTCTTCGAAGTGCTGACGAAGTTGGGTTAGAACTCCCTGATAAGTGAAGGTCGCCGCAACAAGCCCGATCATGATTAGCCAGAAGTTCCGGTTGACCAGTGCTTGCTTAACCGTAATTCCCGCTCTGGCGGCGGCTCGGGCTACGTGAGCCAGATCTCCACGACCAGTTCGCTCCATCTCTTCTTCGATTTTGTCCTCGTCTTCGATGATGACGAACAACGCTACGATTCCTAGAGCCAGCATGATGATCCCAAAGGTCACGTAGGCCATCTCCCAGCTAAGCGCACCGATGATGGCAGCCGCAAGTGGCGGCATTGTTACCCCACCGAAGTTGTTTCCTGCAACAACGGCACCCATTACTCGGCCACGAGTTTTTGGAAACCAGAGACCGACCATCTTCCCGGCAGGCATGATGGTTGCGCCGGGGAAACCTGCGTAGACGAGACCGCTGAATAGATACCAGTGCCAAAGTTCGGATATGAACGGGCGAAGTAGGAATCCTACGGCTATCAGCAGCAGCGACGCGAACATTACGGGGCGTATGCCGATGCGGTCGCTAAGGTTTCCTATAAACGGGGCGAGCAGACCGGAGATGAACGAAAACGCGAGTGAGAGATTTAGATGGGTCTGCGACCAGCCGAACTGCTCTTTGAGAGGTCCTGCAAATTCGCCGAACGCGTACTGTCCCATTCCGACCGAAAGTCCGGTCGAGAGGAAGACAACGAATGCGATTGGATATCCTCGGTAAATACGCCCAAAGAACGGAATCGTCATTAGTTGGTCTTGCCTTTGTCGATGGCGAGTGCAATTGCGTAGCAGAACATTCTGTTAGTAAAAATAGACGACAACTCGCGCGGCTCGGCGAGTGAAACGATCTCGAAATTGTTCAAGCTGGCTGTATACTCCGCCCGCGTTCCTAATCTGAAAGGGGCGCTGATTCGAATAGGCGTCAGTCACGGTAGCACCTGCGTGTGTGCTTTGGTTCTACGAGACCAGTGACTTGCCGCTGGTGGAGATTGTTTTGAGACCAAGTAATGTTCGTGCCGCAATCAACAATGGCACAATTTCACATAGCTTAACGGTGACCTTCCCAGAGCCGACTATTGCCGAGTGGGCGGGTTACGCGGGCTTTGACGGGCTTCATCTTGATATGGAGCACGGTGTATTCGATTGGGAGTCGGCAGAGATGATGTGCCGGGTCGCAGATATGCACGGAATGACCTGCACCGCTCGTATCCCCAACACTGAGAACGACACAATATTGCGAGCATTCGATCGTGGATTAATGGGGATTTTGTGTCCACACGTTGACAACGCCGAGCAGGCTCAACGAATCGCTATGGCTTCACGATTCGGGCCAGAGGGCGAGCGTTCGTTTGGCACTTCACGTGGTCGTGATTACGGCATGACCGGAAAATCTCCATCTGAGTACATGGCGGAATTTAACCGGGAAGTGACGGTTGCTATTCAGATAGAGACTAAGAACGCAGTTGACACTATTGAAGAAATTTTGGATGTCGAAGGCATAGATATGATCACGTTTGGACCCCAAGATCTAGCACAGTCGCTTGGTCACCCCGGGCATGCAGATCACCCAGAAGTGCTTGAGGCGATGGAATCGGTTGTCGCTGCGGTTCATGCACGAGGTCGGCTGATGTCTTCAGACGTTGAAAAAGGTATCAATCTGGTTCAGTGGCTGCCTGCTCAACTCAAAGACTGGCTCGACAATTCACGATCTAGTTAGACGCTAATTATCTATCTACATTCAAACAAAAATCGATTCGACAAACAGAAATATGACTTCAGCTAATTCAAATACGAAATTCGAGCCAGTCGCCGGTTGGGCGAAGCTTCCGATGGGTGTGACGTTCAGAGGGGACGCTACTTCTATCGCTGTCGACTCGAAGGACAATGTTTACGTTTTCAATCGCGGTACTGAACCGATTGCCGTGTTTGATACTGACGGTAATTTCGTTCGAGGAATGGGCCACGGCGAGTTTGTGCGTCCTCACGGCATCGAGATCGACTCAGACGACAACCTATATCTGGTCGATGACGATGGGCATATCGTCCAGAAGCGAACCCATGACGGCGAGGTACTTTTTACTCTCGGTACGAAGGGCGAGCCGTGCGAATGGCAGAGCGGCGGAATGTTCAATCGCCCAACCGATATCGCTATTCATCCGGTAACCGGAGAACTATTCGTATCTGATGGCTACGGGAACTCTCGAATTCACAAGTTTGACCCAGACGGCAACCACATGACTTCTTGGGGCGAATCGGGAACTGATCCCGGGCAGTTCAGTTTGCCGCACAATATCAGCATGCTCGGCACCGACAAAGTCGTTGTCGCCGATCGAGAGAATTTCCGATTGCAGATATTCACTACTGACGGTGAGTTCGTAGAGCAGATTCACATTCATCACCCGATGTCGGTAACGCAAGGCAAGGGGGATGACACAGCGTTGTACGTGGGTGAGATGATTCCGCCTCCTGTGCAACAAGGTGTGTCGAATCTGGGTGCGATGATCGCCGTGCTATCGGCTGAGGGTGAATTCTTGCAGCATTTGGGTGGTCCACTGCCGGGCGAAGGCGTAGGACAATTCACCGCCCCACACGGCGTATCGACTGATTCGCAGGGGTCGGTCTATGCGGCAGAGGTTGCTTGGACGAACTATTTCTCAAGTCCGGAAAACTCAGGAACAGACGTAAAACCATTGGGCGAAGTTGTGAGCCTTCGTAAGTGGAGACGGGTTTAAAAGGAACGCTAATCGACTTTTCGTCGACTTATGCACACGATGTCTTATCAATTTTCAATTCGATCAGTTAGCTAGGAATAATCATGGTCCACGCAGCAACTTCAGCAACGGTTTACGAGCCAGTTCCATACTGGGCAAAACTTCCGCACCCTATGTTCTTCAAGGAAGCGACATCTGTGGCGGTCGATTCGAACGACAATGTCTATGTGTTCAATCGAGGCGACCATCCGGTTATCGTTTTCGACAAGCACGGGAACTTCATTGAGACATGGGGAGTAGGCGAATTCGTACGCCCTCACGGTATTACGATCGATGCTGACGACAATCTTTACCTTGCCGACGACGACGCTCACATGGTCGAAAAGCGTACTAAAGAAGGTAAGCTCATCTACCGATTGGGAGAGAAGGGCAAAGCAGCTGCGTGGCAGGAAGGTGAGCCGTTCAATCGTCCGACTCACGTTGCTATTCATCCTGAATCAGGTGATCTGTTCATTTCCGACGGTTACGGCAACTCGCGCGTTCACAAATACGATTCTGCAGGCAAGCACATCACCTCTTGGGGTTCGCCGGGGTCGCTCGAAGGCCAGTTTTCGCTTCCACACAATATTGCGATGAACGGAACTGACAAAATCACGGTTGCTGATCGGGAAAATTTCCGTCTTCAGACTTTTACTACCGATGGCGAATTCGTGAAACAGATTCACTCGCATCGTCCGATTGCTATCACCAACGGCAAAGGTGCCGACACTAACTTGTACGTTGCTGAGGCAGGACCTCCCCCCGTACAAGAAGGCGTACGACGCCTTGGACGCCGGGTTGTCATTATGGACAGAGAAGGCAACGAAGTTACTCGATTCGGGAATGAGCTTGGTGGTGAAGGGCATGATCAGTTCATCTCCCCACACGGAATGTCGGTCGACTCTGAAGGATCTGTGTACATAGCCGAGGTTTCGTACACGGCGTTCGGGTCCCAGCAGGACCCAGTGCGAGAGGTCACGAGCTTGCGTAAATGGGCGCGGGTTAGCGGATAACGTCTGAACGAAATCGTTTTAGGAATTAGTGATGAGTCCTGCCGCCGGAAAATTGTCGACTGAAGAGATCAACGAGTTTTTGGCGCAGCCGGTCATCGCTCGTATCGGAACTGTGAAACCCGACGGCTCTCCGCACGTTGCTGCAATGTGGCAGCAGTGGGATGGAGAGTCGATGTGGGTTATTCCTCGGAGTAAGTCGAGTTGGTACGAAAACCTTAGCCAAGAACCTCGTGTGTGCATTTTGTGCGCTGACGATGTGAATCCCGAACACACGCGGGTGACTGTTGAAGGCGTTGCAGAAGTGGTTGAGGGGCCAGTCGCCTTAGTGGGGCGCACGAAAGAGATCGCTGACGAGATGGCGATTCGGTATATGGGACCGGATGGGCCGACCTACGCTGCGAAGACGGCTGATCGACTGAGGTATCTTGTGAAGGTGACGCCGACTAAGATTACTTCGTGGCGTGGCGAATGGCATCCTAGGTACATCGTTACCGAGAGCGACTAGTTGCCTATTTGTTGGGTGTGTGTGAGTTTTTCGAAGCCCAAATTCTGATTTGAGTGCCGTGTTCCTGATAGTGAAGTACTGTGCAGGAATCGATAAATTCTCTAATTTTAACCCTTCCATCCGGAAAGGCACTGTTTGTCGGCTATTTGCTTAGCTGCATGAAATTATCGGGAGATTGCGTTGACAGGATTGCTTGGTGACGCTAGCGTGGCGATTCCGCGTGGATGCACACGTTTCAAATTCCCTAATCTGATGGTGGCGAAGATATGACGACGGTTGGCGAAGGCAAATTTCAATACGAAGTAGACCGAGATTGGCTACGACATAAGCCAGCGTTCTGGGAACTTGGTGCCTGTGCGGACGTCGGTGTAGATTCTCAAGACCGTGTGTGGCTGTTCAGTCGCTCGAAGCACCCGGTTACTTGCTGGACTCCCGAAGGGCAGTTCATCGGTTCATGGGGAGATCTCGGACTAGACACGGACGAATTCCGTGTTCCGCACGGACTGTTTATTGATGGTGACGACAATATCTGGCTCGCCGACCACCAGACGCACCAGCTAACGAAGCACAACGAGAACGGCGACGTGCTGATGGAACTGGGCACGCACGGATACGCCGCGATTACCGTGACAACCACTAACGAACAGGGCTCGCCGTTCAACAATCCAACCGGATTGGCTACTGATTCAAGTGGTCGACTATTTGTCTCCGACGGATACGGTAATCGCCGTGTTCACCGTTTCAGTGCTAAAGGCGATCTTGAACATTCTTGGGGTGAAGCTGGAAAAGGCCCTGGGCAGTTTTCGATTCTCCATAAAGTCGGAGTCGATAAGAACGACAAGGTTTACATCTGCGACCGTGAAAATAACCGCATTCAAATATTCGATACAGACGGCAACTACTTAAACGAGTGGACTGATCTGGTTGGTCCTGGAGATATCTTCTTCGATGACGATGTTGCGTACGTCGTAGAGCAGGGCGGCGGTAACGGCGTGTCGATCTGGACGCTTGATGGCGAACTGATCACACGCTGGCGCGGAAATCCCGATGCGACTCAGGCTGCGCATGGTGGTTGGTACGATTCGAAGCGCAACTTGTACATTGCAGAAATCGGTGACCCCGGCGGCGGCCAACGCGTTACTAAGTTCAGTTTGGTTTAGTGTTTGGGCGCTAGTGTCGATAGTCGTTGGCACGAGTACTCAGCGTACGCTATACCCCGGGGCAGTCGTGTTCGATGCCCGATAGCACTAGATGCGTTGCATTTACGTGAAATCCGTGTCTTTCGTGTACGCTGTCGATGAACTCCTGCACGAGTTCGTCGTTAAGTGGTAGCGTGCGGCCACAACTGGTGCATTGGAGATGGTGGTGATTCGATTGGCTGATCCATTCGAACACGGTGTCCCCCGGACTCAAGCGAGATTCTGCTACTAGACCAACCCCGCCGAGATCACTTAGTACTCGGTATGCAGTCGATTGATCGAATTTCGCCCCTTGAGTGGTAAGCGCTTCGATTACTTCAGCGACCGTCACGTGTCCCTGTGTAGCTCGCAACACATCGATCACCGCAAGGCGTGCTGGAGTGGCTCGGAGACCCGAACCGCGTAGAACGTCCGAAGGTGATTGATTAGGCTGTGGCATTGGTATCGGTTGATTCTCTATGGTTTAAAGATTAATCGCTGAGACTGACATAGTCGCATACGAATCGGATATTAGTTGTCGTTTTCGCCGTTTAGTTTTCAAATGTCTTTGAGTGTGTACATAGCCGCTCCGTCGGAGCGCGTGTGGATGCTGATCGACGATGCGAATCATTGGAGTCAATGGTCCGGCGTCGTGGAGCAAGTATGGAAAGCTCCGGGCTATCTCGATTGGCAGCCCGGGATCAAATTCGGATTTCGCCTTTTGATGGCTCGTAAGAAAGTTCCGTTTAATGTGACGGTAACTCGATATGAGCCGGGCAAGTTGATCCAATGGAGATCGACAAAATTTTCGATCACGGCGGTGCGTTCGATTTCTGTGGAGCCTGATGGAACTGGTTGTCGAGTTGTAGATCAGAAATATTTTTTTAGTTCTGTATTACCAATTCGGCTTGCTTATCCGCGTCGATTGATACGTGTGATGACGGAGCGTTGGCTTGGCGACATAAAGAACTCCGCAGAGATGTTTCCATGAGCCGACAAATGCGAAGTGGTCAGCGGGTGATGATGGTGTTTGCTCATGCTGACGACGAGACACTGCTCGCTGGAGCTTTGATTGCCAAGTTGGTTTCCGATGGTCATGACGTGAAGGTGCTGTGTCTTGCTCCGGGCGACGATGATCGCATCAGGCGTCTACGAAGAGCGTGTGTTGATCTGGGCGTGAGTGCGGTAGAGACGTTACGGTTCTCTGAGAGTCCAATGTGGCCAGACGACGCTGATGAAACCCGGAAACTGCCAACAAAACATCTATCTCCTCAACTATCGCTTGTTCCCATTACCGAACTGGCGTACAAGGTAGCTGGAAGGATTTCGGAGCACGCCCCTGATGTTGTGGTGACGCACTCATCGTATGGCGACTATGGAAATTGCGATCATGCCGCTACGTTTTGTGCAACCAAGTTGGCTACAGAATCAGTCGGCGACGAGGCTATTAGGTTTTATTCGCTTGGTTGGGCTCGCTGGATGGTAGGGGGCAATGCACGTTTGATGCGTCTCAGTGGTAGAAGCATCCGGAGAATGGGACCGGACGGATCATTTGATATGTGGCTGGCTCTTATCCGTTCGAAATCACCGTCTATAACCATCGATGTTTCTGCGGAGTTGGGCGTTCGACGAAAGGCTTCTCGTTGGTATGGAGCTGAAATTGCCAAGGGGCCACTTCCGATGCGATTGCTTGAACGAGTGCCACTGATCTTGCAACGATCATTTCTCGGTAAAGCGAGGTTACGGGTTGAGATGGCGCCAGAGGGATTCGATCACATGGCTGGTCTTTGAATCGGAGATCATCCTAGGACGCTAGTTTTTCTTAAACACAAAAGACCCCGGACTGCAACTAGCCCAAGGTCTCTTATATTGATACTTAGCGTTGGCTAGGCGAGCAATTCTCGAAGCTCAGCAACATGTGCATCGCCACGCAGACGACCTAGAGCTTTTCGCTCGATCTGTCGAATACGTTCTCGTGTCAGGTTCAATTCGCCACCGATCTCTTCAAGAGTTCGTGGGCGACCGTCAAATAGACCGAATCGTAGTTCGAGAACTCGTCGTTCACGATCCTGAAGATGACTCAGTACACGGTCGACCTGCTCGCGCATTGAAGACTGTGCTGCAACATCGGCTGGGGCTGGTGCGCTGCTGTCCTGAATCAAGTCACCAAGCTCGTTCTCAGCGTCTTCACCGATTGGTGTTTCGAGAGAAACAGGCTCCTGCGACATCTGGAGAATTTCTGATACACGCTCGACCGATAGTTCTACACGCTCTGCGAGTTCTTCAACGGTTGGTTCTCGGTTGAGCTGCTGTCCAAGCTCACGACGTGCTCGCATGATCTTGTTCAGCGTTTCTACAACGTGAACCGGAATGCGAATAGTTCGTGCCTGATCGGCGATTGCTCGAGTAATACCTTGGCGAATCCACCATGTTGCATATGTTGAGAACTTGAATCCCTTGCGGAAGTCGAACTTTTCGATAGCTCGCATTAGCCCGATGTTGCCCTCTTGGATCAAGTCGAGCATCGATAGACCGCGGTTGAGGTGCTTCTTTGCGACAGAAACCACAAGTCGGAGGTTTGCTTCACCTAAGTGGCGTCGAGCCTTTTCGCCTTCTTCTCGTACTCGCATCAGGTGCGAGTTGAGGATAGACGTGAGTGGCTGAACCGCAGCTAAGAACTTCGGGTTTACTGCTTCGGATGGTAGTTCAGTTAGTAGTGGGTCGATTCCGAGGATGTCGACCATATCTGCTGAAAGCAGTCGAGAAAGAACTGAAAGTTCAACAACCAGTTTGTGAGCTTCGTCCGGCTCAATACCCAGAGCATCTGAGAGATAGTTGATCAGTTCGTCTTCGCGCTTACCATCGACTAAAGCACGAAGTTCAGGATCGGCGAGTGCACGTCCCAGTGTTACCGGGGTTGGGAGACCGAGATATTTTGCAACTGCAGATGCTGTGTCGCCGACTGGTCCGAGTTTCGAGATAATATCGGTAATGACCGTGAATGGGTCGGGAGTTCCGACGTCGATGTCGCCTTGGATCTCTTTTTCGATTGCTTCAAGCCGCTGAGCAAGTTCAACTGCTCGTGCAAGCACTACTTCGTCTGCTGCGGTTAGCAGCGCTACTCGACCGATCTCACGAAGGTACATCCTTACGGTGTCTTCTGTAAGTTCTGACTCTTGGACTTCTTGTGCCAGAGCGTTTGTGATGCTTGTTGAAGAATCTGAAGCTCGTGCTGCTTCCCACATATCCAATTCAGATCGGGTTACGGCAGTCGCACCGTTTTCCGTCACCTGGTTAGCTTCGTCTTCAGTGCCTTCCATTCGGTTGAAGGCGGGTGTGTACTCGTCTTCTCCCTCAAGTGCTGCTGAAACGTCGTTGACGCGGGATGTTCGTCGCTTTTGGACCAACGGTTGTTCCTTTCGGGCATTTCGTGCCCGTACCTGGATTTATCAAATATCCGGACAGATATTTGAACTCAGGTCATTCTTAATATGCCTAGCGCGCGGCATTCCCTGCTAATTTCGCAGGAATTACCACTAGCTGAGAATGGTGATAGTCACTCAAGTTTTAGATTCGACCAAAACAATTTGTGCTGCCAGACGAGCAAGTTCAAGAAGCCTTGAACTCGATGTCATTCGTTTACCAAATCAACCGACCTTCTATTCTACGACATTTGGTATGTGTTCTAAAAGGGGGTAGATCGGAATTAGTTACGAATATCGTCGCTCTGTACCCCGATATCTATCGGGAAAAGGGCGATTTAACGTTGTCGCCGCTTCTTTTATTTTTGATCGTAATTTCTAACTAATTCCAATTGATTACGAACTTGCCGGGTGCTCCTGACGAGAACTCTTCATAAGCCCGCACAGCTTCTTCGATTGTCGATCGCGAAGTGATGACTGAGCCCAATGGAACATTCCGATCGGCAGTGAATCGAGCTGCTTCGGCAAGACCGAATGTCGAGAATGTCCATGAGCCCATTAGCGTGAGATGTCGGTGGATGATGTGTGGAGTTGGCTGGTAGGTTACCTCGCCGCCTTCACCGACCAAGCAAGTTCGCCCGAATATCCGCGTTGATTCGACTGCTGCTACTCGGGTGACTGCGAGTCCGGCTGCTTCCAGGCTGGCATCGGCTCCATCGCCGTGAGTTAGTTCTTTGATCTGCTCTGGCGCGTCGTCCTTCGACGCGTCGACAGTCGCCCAAGCACCGGAATCGGCTGACATTTTGAGTCGTTCGGGTGAAACATCGACCGCAATAATCCTTGCTCCCATTTCGGCGCCGAACATAGTAGCAGCAAGGCCGACAGGGCCTTGACCGAATACAGCAAGTACATCTCTGCCAGATACTTCGAGCTTCTTTAAGGCTTGGAACGCTGTACTTGCTCCGCATGCCAAATAGGCTCCGACTTCGTAATCGACTTCGTCGGGAAGCGGTACGCAGGTTGATTGGTGCGCAACCATATAGTCACCGTGGCCTCCGTGCATCGATCCACCGTAGTAGAGCTTCTTCTCGGTGACCTCGCACAGCTGCTGCCAACCGGTTAGACAGTATTCACACTGTCGGCAACCTTCGTAATGATGCTGGATGATGCGATCGCCGACTTTGAGTCCTTTTACGTTTGGCCCAAGTGCTGCAACTTCACCACATGGTTCGTGCCCGGGTCGTATTAGTTGCCCTTCGTGCTCGTTTGGCAACGAGTCGCGGTATCGGGCGAAGTCTGATCCGCACAGTCCCGAAGATCGTAGTTTGATTAAGACTTGCTCGGATCCGGGTTCAACATCTGGAAAATCGATTACCTCTGCAACACTGTTTCCGTGAAATGCAACTCCACGCATGTTCGATTCTCCTGAGTAGGGTGAGAGCTGAAATCCAGCATTTAATTTTGAAAGTTGGCGCAGTGTATATCAGCGAAACCGGGCGGATTGGCTTTGCAGTCCGCTCAATGCGGCAGTAAGCTTGCTCCGCCTGACTTACAAGACATGACGGCGGCGATGCCGCGATTGGGATCTGCAATTATGGTGGACACGTTCAGTTACGAAACTCTTTACTCGGAGAAATCGGTTGATACGCCTCTGAATCCGGGAGTACACGCAAAGTACGATTTTGCAGTTGCATATCCAGCCCCAGAGACACTTCCGCTCGATGGACTGATTCAGTCGCTTCAGTCGGCTGTTGATTCCGACAGCACAAAAGTGCTCGCTGAATTGGCGTACTACCCTCACCAGCTGGGTGCACTTGAACTTCGTGAGTACACGGCTCAAAAGCTCGCTACCGACCGAGGTTTTACCGTAACCCCTGATGAAATCGCCCTTACGAACGGATCTGGTGAGGCTTTGGGTTTGGTTATTCAGGCTCTCACGAACCCCGGCGACGTAGTACTTGCCGAAGAGTTCGTTTATATGGGAACTACCGCACAGCTTCGACGCTTCGGAGCTGACATTCGAGGAATGGCGATGGACGAGGGCGGGATTATTCCTGAAGCTCTCGATACGCAGATAACTGCTTTGGCCGCTGCCGGCGAGAAACCTAAGTACATATACGTAATCCCAGAGCACCAGAACCCAATGGGTTCAACCGTTTCAGCCGAGAGACGTAAGGCGATTCTTGCAATTTGTCACAAGCACGGTCTGCCGATATTGGAAGACGATTGCTACGTCGATCTTCGGTTCAAGGGCGACGTTCAGCCTGCGTTCAGGGCTCTTGATGATTCGGGAATCGTCGTATACGTCGCGTCTTACTCGAAATTGCTTGCACCAGGACTTCGACTTGGTTACTTCACCGCTTCCCCTGAACTGATGCGGCGCGCATTGAGTTTCAAGCTCGGGAGTGGTCCTAACCAGTTCGCTGCGATTGCAATTGAGGGTTATCTGCGAAATAACCTAGAGTCTCACAAAGACAATTTCAATCCGCTGCTTAAGGCGAAGTGCAATTCGATGACCGCTGCTCTTGAGGAGCATTTCGGCTCTTCAGGAGCAACTTGGTCTGCGCCCGAGGGCGGTTGTTACGTTTGGCTCACGATGCCAGAGGGCTCGGATATCGCAAGCATTCGTGATGAAGTGTTCGAGCAGGGTGTCGGTTACGTTGCCGGTACTAACTTTGAAGCGGACGCTTCGGGGCGAATCGGTCACAACTCTGCACGACTTTGTTTCGCATTCGAATCGGTTGAAAAGAACGCCGAGGGAATTGCATTACTGGCTCAGCTGTTCAAGCAGCACGGAGCGATGTAATTTTTCTTGGATTGCACTGAGTTGCAATTCGATTGATAACAAAAAAAAGACCGACTTTAGCGAGTCGGACTTTTTTTGTTGCCTGTAGACTTCAACGAAAATCCCAGGAGTATTACAGACCGTTAACCGAATTTTATTGCCGATAAGCCGGTTCGGAGATAGATTCAGTTAAGACTCATTTTTGATTGGAATAAAAGGAACGCCATTCATGGCATCTGCTGAACTGAACTCGATCGCACTGAAGATGGTTGCTCGCAAAAAGGGCATTCTCGCTGCTGATGAAAGCACCGGGACAATGACCAAACGACTCGACAGCATCAATGTTGAATCGACATCGGAATCACGTCGGCAGTGGCGACAGCTGTTGTTCCAGACTCCCGACATTGGTGATTACATCTCTGGCGTCATCATGTATGACGAGACGCTTCGTCAGTCTGATGATTCAGGAAAAACGCTTGTGGAGCTACTTGCGGACAAAGATATTCTTTCTGGCATCAAGGTCGATAACTCGACTCACGATCTGGCAGGCGCTCCGGGCGAATTCATCACCGAAGGTCTTGATGGCCTTCGTGGGCGACTCGCTGAGTACTACAAACTCGGCGCTCGATTTACTAAATGGCGTGCACTGATCACTATTGGGGAAGGTCGACCTTCCGATTACGCCATCAACACGAATATGCACGCTTTGGCCCGCTATTCGGCACTGTGTCAGGAACAAGGACTTGTTCCAATTGTTGAGCCTGAAATTTTCATGGACGGAACTCACAGCATCGACGATTGCCGATCGGCTACAACTCGTTCATTGATTAGCGTATTTGAAGAACTCGACGCACAGAACGTCGATCTCGAAGGCATCGTTCTCAAACCAAACATGGTTATTTCTGGTTCTGACGCCCCAAACCGAGCGTCGGCCGCCGAAGTTGCTCGACAGACCATTGATTGCTTCCTCGAAACTGTTCCTACGAACGTTCCG
>Ga0209663_1000487_pt1 | contig 22428 bp, 27 predicted proteins | sample SaaInlV_135m_DNA_2_FD_184667 | JGI IMG/M metagenome (GOLD analysis project Ga0209663, IMG submission 184667) | Marine microbial communities from expanding oxygen minimum zones in the Saanich Inlet - Saanich Inlet SI073_LV_120m_DNA (SPAdes) (version 2) | ecosystem: Environmental > Aquatic >... | reverse complement strand
GTCTACGTTTGACCATTTCTGTCCAAGTTAAATCTTAATAATCGACTTGAGGTTGCTCCGATTTTATAAAAATAGTCGGCCGCCATCGCCCGATTTCCCGAAAATCCCGTTCAAATATTCCCCGGCATAATATGGTATAAGAAATTTAGTAGCAGCTATTACGCAAGCTGCTCATTTCATTAAACTTAAAAAAAGGAGCTATTATGTTAGCTAAACTAAAAACCATTACAAATCTGGGGTCAGTTTTCATCAGTGTTGCACTGGTAACACTTCAAGTAATTGACCTTGTCAATAACCGTACGAAGGATACAGGTGAGAGTGATGACGTCAAAACAAACGAAAGCTAAACTCCCTCAGGAGCAGGATGATCATGTGGTGGAGATCTCACTTCGCCACGTGATTATTCTCTTTGGAAGTATCAGTCTCGCAACCCTAGTTGTGGGAACTACACTCATCATCGTGAAAGATTACTCGAAAGCTATAAGGCAAAAAGCATTCTTTGACGGAACAAAAGAAGTCTTAACTATTATTTCAAAAGGAAAACCAAATGAAAGAAAATGAAGAAAGTACATTCTATGACAAAGCTGAGTTCTTTGTAAAACCCATGGGACAAGTTGCAATTATTATTCTTGCTCTGCGTGTTGTTTGTAGTCTCGTTAGACCAAACATCATAGTGGTTGAAAAGAGATCATGAGTGACACAAAACTCAAGATGAACATCAACGGACAGGCTCTTATAAAGACTGGAGAACTTTTCTCTAATGCTGTTTTGTTAGGTGCTAATGTATTCTTGATCGGAACCAGCTTAAGTAATGCTGTCAGAAGCAAACGGCAGGAACGGATTCAGAGTAATATGCAGCTCGGTGCTGAGATAGCATCAGCGGTGGCAGGCATTACAAAAGTAATCATTGAGCAGGTAGATCATGGCAAGAGCAATCAGGTCTTATGAGCCTGAAGAAAGGTCATTTCAGGAAAACGGTCTTTACTGCACACACTGTGGCAATACGAACCACTGGCAGATAGACTTAAAACTCAAACATCAGGTCGAAAACATGAGCTCAGGTTTATCTGTTGGATTGGATGAACTCCAGACAAAGAAGATCATGTTCGCTATACAGAATAACTTAGTGAATATGGTTGATAAATCTGTCAATGAAGATAAAGCCATCTTTCACTGTGCTAATTGTAGTAACACCTGGATAGACTTCCATGAGAGAATTACAGAAATGTGTCTCTGGAACGGTTGTCCAGGCTGCTTTCATTGCGGTCAGTGGATAGGCGAAGATGAGCTTTTTGAAACATGTACGGATTGTATTACAGAAAAGAAAGGCGATATAGACGAAGACTACTGTGACTCCGGATCTTGTCCTGTAAGTGACTTTGGTCTTCGAGAAGTCATGGATCACTATGGTACTCACTTAACTGAAATAAAAGAGTCACTTGGATGGTTTTAAGATAAGTCGCTAAAACAAGAGTACGCTAAAGAGCCGGCAGCAATGTCGGCTCTTTTTGTTTACAAGGAGAAACAATGAAAAAACAAAATTTAAACGACATCAGATCAACTCAGGACAAAAAGGGCTGGCTAATTCCATATCTTACTGCCTTAGATCAGATGTTTTACAAACGATGGAGTTATTGGACGGAAGCAGTTTTGTCTGATAAGATTCCAAAAGCCCCCATACCACACATTGAGTTTGCTATGCCCATGGTCTACAAAGAACAGCTGGTTAAGAAAAACTTAAAAGAGTGCCTTGATAGAGCGTCATACAGATACTCCAATGCCTTTGAGAAGTTTATGGATTGGATACTCTGGGGATTTAATCAAGGGAAAGAGTTTCCAGGCATCGATGACATAAGAATAGTTCTTGCCAAACTTTCTTTTGTACATGTTTACTATTGGGATAGCCATTTTTAATACCTAGTTGTCCCGATAAGTTAGTCTCATATATGTCACATACACAATTAATTATTAGTTATCTTGTGTAATATTTATACTTACAGGTGATAAGTGGAGGCGGGGAGAATCGAACTCCCGTCCGAAATAGAGTGATGCAAGACGTCTACAAGCTTAGTCGTCCGATTGGTATCTTATCCTGCCATTTATCAGTAACAAAAATCTGGAAGGACCAGTCTGCTAAATTTCGTCCCAAATTCGCAGACACATTTGGGACTAGCCTATGTAAGTGACGCTCCTAGATTAAACCAAAGGCGTATTCAATCCGGAACGGGCAATAGTCTAAGCTGCTGCCATGTAGCCGTAATCGGCAACTATAGGTATGAAAGATGATTAAGGAGGGAACTTTCATCCTCCGCGTGCAGTCCGACATGTCTCATATCTCGTCGATACCGATCGCCCCCATTTTCAAAAAGCACTTAAATTTAATATGATTCTATAAAAGAGGAAAGGCTTCCAGCGCCAACCCGAAGCCTTTCCAAAAAAGCTGAAATTTTTGTGTATCAACTTTGATTTATTTGTCATCCTCTTTCTTTTTTATCTTTCTTTTCAAAAAAATCAGCCAAAAAGAGACCAACAATTATAGAGAAAATTGAAAATCAATGGCAACTGATAAAGTGAATTATTTCTAACTTTTTTTACAAAAGTCCTGGAATGATTTTTAAGTGCATTATATTATGTTTTTGATTTCAGTTTGTAGATTCCGATTATGAGATATTATTACGTTTATGTGATTGAATTGGATCCGGTAGTGGCTGACTTTCGCAAGTTCCGAGCAAAAAACCCAAAATACATCAAAGGGAACAGTTGTGTCTATGTGGGGCAGTCATCCAGAAAACCAGAATTAAGATTCGAGCAACATAAAGAAGGTTATAAATCCAATAAATATGCTAAACGATTTGGAGTTAAACTCAGACCAGATCTTTTTGAAAAATATAACCCAATTCCAACCCGAAAAGACGCAGAAGAAATTGAAGCCATGTTGGGAAAAGATTTAAGAAATCGCGGAATGGGCGTTTGGTTTAATTGATACTAAAAGAGTTTAACATGACACTGAAATCATCTTTCTTAACCCATGTCCCTCCTATGGGCATCTATGAAACATTGTATGCATTTCAGAATGTATTCGGTACTGCCATGGGCGAACCATCAACCCATCCTTGGAGCCAAGGGTTTCCCCTTACCACCCAAATTCCTGGCGGACCTGCCATGCCGGAGCAAATTCAATTGGATTCTACCGATCTGAAATATCCCAAGGCCTGGGGGCAACCCGAACTAAGGGAAGCCATTGCAGGATATTATAAGCATTATTATGGCGCTAAAATCGATGCTGAAAATGTCATGGTTTTTGCCGGTGGAAGACCTGGATTAATCGCACTTCTTCTTTTTCTTCAACAAGATATTCATATCAGAATTGCTTCTACAGAATACACACCTTACTGGGATATGTTGCGATTATTGAAACGAGACTATTCCTTGGTAGAAAGTGGAGAAGCAAATTGCTTTTATCCATCCACACAAGATTATTTGGGAGATGGCAAGCATGCAAAAAATCTAATAATGTTGAGTAATCCATGTAATCCCACTGGCATCACTCGTCACGGCGACGATCTAAAATCACTGGTACAAAATGCATCTTTTGGATCAAACGGTTTATTGGTGGATGAGGCCTATGAATTATTTCATGAACCACCGGTAAGCGCCTTGGCGCATATCAAAAATATAGATGAATCAAATCTCTTTGTTTGCGGGGCTGCAACAAAAGGATTACAAGCACCCGGCATTCGAATTGGTTGGGTTGTAGCTGCAAAACAACATATTGAAATTTTGGGGAATTTTTCTTCTTTTGGAATGGGCGGCATTTCTCGGCCTTCCCAGCTGTATGCAGTGGACCTTCTAAAAAGAGAACGAACAGATTTATCACAAAAAGCCATTCCTAAATTTTATGCAAATCAACGTAATCGCTATGGAGAAGTATTTGCTGATCTTGGACTTGAACTTTATTCCGGGGATGGCGGATTTTATCACTGGTGCAAATTGCCGGAAAACTTGACCGCATCAGAATTGAATGAACGATTATTTCCACATGGTGCGGCCATTTTGAAAGGAACGGATTGTGATATGGCACGGTTAGGGGATCAATCTACCTTAAAGCAATTTTTCCGTTTTTCTTTCGGACCTCTTATGCCCGACTCTTTTGAAGAAGATATCCGAATTTTTAAGATGGCTCTTAATCAATAAAAAAATGTTTTAAATGATGTGTGGAATTTGAAATTAGTTTCCTTACATTAACCTTTACCCGATTAATAAAAATTAAAACATAATCGTTAATTCATGAACACATTAAAAGATAAAATTAAAATAATCATCTTTGGGACAGACACCCGGGGCGGGAAACTGTTCGATCTTGTCTTGATCGTAACCATCTTTCTCAGCATTATTATAGTCCTGTTGGATAGTGTTGCGGAGTTTCATCAAAAATATGGCGAACTCTTCTACGCTTTGGAATGGGTCTTCACAATATTGTTTACGTTCGAATATTTACTACGTATATACTGCATCCACTTACCAGCCAGTTACATTTTCAGTTTCTTTGGCATCATTGACCTGCTGGCACTCATTCCAACTTATTTAAGCATGATTGTACCCGGAACGGAGGTTTTGACCGTAATCCGTGTATTACGAGTTCTACGCGTTTTCCGGGTGTTAAAACTGGTCCAATTCATGGGCGAAGCAGATATGTTGATGAAAGCATTGCTTGCCAGCAGAAAAAAAATCTTTGTTTTCCTTTTTTCGGTTATGAATATTGTGATCATTCTCGGGTCTATCATGTATCTTATTGAGGGCGAAGCGGCTGGATTTACTAGCATTCCACGGAGTATCTATTGGGCTATTGTCACCCTCACCACGGTTGGCTATGGCGATATTTCTCCCATGTCAAATCTCGGACAAAGTATAGCAGCGCTTATTATGATTATCGGTTACAGCATCATTGCAATTCCCACCGGAATTGTAACATCAGAGATTAATTTTATTTCCAAGGATTCAGATAAAGCAGAGTGCATTGTTTGCGACGATAAAGAACAGAACGAAAAAGCAAAATTCTGCAATGTCTGTGGATCCCGAATGACCAATAACCGGTAATGGCCTACGACCCCAACAAAAGTCCTATCAACCAATCCCGGCGGCCAAGACTGGATATGGATGATGATTGGATTGTACACTTTCTATCTGAAATCCAAATAGGGCACATCAGCACTCGTGATGGAAAACAGCCATTTATAAATCCCACATCATTTTGGTACAACAAAGAAAATCGCGAGATATATTTTCATTCCAATGCTTATGGCCGCATGCGTTTTAATGCAGAAGAAAATCCAGAAGCCTGTTTTGAATGTTTCAAATCTGGGCGGCTCCTCCCTTCCAATCTTGCTTTAGAAGTGAGTTTCCAATATGAATGTGTAATTGCTTATGGTAAAATTCACGTAATTGAAAACATAGATGAAAAGAGAGATGTGCTAAATGGACTGCTCCAAAAATATTTCGGTGAAATGAAATCCGGAAAAGAATACCGCCCCATTATAGATGAAGAATTAAAGCAAACATCAGTTTATGGAATAAAGGTTGATGCCTGGAATGGAAGGCGGAATTGGGTAGATAAAGCCGATCAGGCTGAAAATGGTGAATGGCCGGATTTGGCCCCGAAATGGTTTAATTTTTATTAGAGTTAGTTAGCCACGCCTGTATTGAGCCCCGATAATCGGGGAAATGAAGTTCGTCAAGAAACTCGAAGAATTTTAATAAGTATTAAAGGGATTCCAGAATGACAAACCCTATCTAAAAATACTTCTTCCAGGCTTCCGTTGATTCCGGCCAGCGGGCGGTTACTTTTTTCAGATTGGTCCAAAAATACACACCGCTTTTTCCGGTAATATCTCCGTGGCCATATTTCGATTCATTCCAGCCGCCAAAACTGTAAGGCTCCCTTGGCACCGGCACACCAATATTAATCCCAATCATCCCAGCTGAAGCAGATTCAGAAATGGTTTTAGCTACTTGTCCAGATGTGGTAAACACGGCAGCCGCATTCCCATACTGATTTCCGTTTTCTATTTTCATGGCATCTTCCAGAGTATCCGTCCGAATAATCGTAAGCACCGGACCGAAGATTTCCTCTGTGGCGCTGGGCCAATCCGGATCTACATGATCTAGAATAGTTGCCCCCAGCCAATAGCCGTTTTCATACCCTTCCGGTGGTTTTGAATTACGCCCATCAATCAAAATTTTAGCGCCCATTTTTTCAGCTTCATCAATATAATTGGTGATTCGTTCTAAAGCAGCTTTGCTTACTATGCTTCCCATATCTACACCCAATTTATAATTTTTAGCTTCTTCCACAAGTTGATCAATAATAGGGTTCACATTGGCAACACCCACCGCAACACTTGCGGCCATGCAACGCTGCCCTGCACTACCCATAGAACTAGCCAATAATCCTTTCGCGGTGGAATCTTGGTCTGCATCCGGCACAACAATCATGTGATTTTTCGCCCCGCCCAAGCAGAGTGCTCGTTTTCCATTTGCCGCGGATCTAGCATAAACAATTTTCGCCACATGGGATGAGCCCACAAATGCCACAGCCTTAATATCCGGATGATCGCAAATACCTTCCACAACTTCTCTAGCACCATTCACAATATTGAACACACCATCAGGGAGGCCAGCTTCTTTTAAATATTCAGCAAGTTTAAATGTGGATAAGGGCGTTTGTTCAGAAGGTTTTAAGATGAAACAATTCCCGGTAGTAATGGCTAGGGGAATCATCCATAGCGGAACCATGGCAGGAAAATTAAAAGGTGTGATACCAGCTACAACACCCAAGGGTTCTTGGGTCATAGTACAGGTAATCCCTGCACCAACAGGTGAAGAATCTCCACGTAATATGCTGGGTAATGATGTGGCAAATTCCACCACTTCTTTCCCACGAAGAATGCTCCCTTTTGCATCGGCAACTGTTTTTCCATTATCCAAGGCAATTAATTCAGCCATTTCGTCCAAATTATTTTCAATGATAGATTTCAGATTAAACATTACCTCTGCCCTATCTCGAACATTTAAGGATGCCCAAGCAGGAAATGCAACTTTTGCTTTTTGAACTGCATGATCTAAATCAGCGAAATTGGATTCGGGAATTGTTGCAATTTCTTGATCAAAGTATGGGGAAATTACGGAAATGGTTTTCTCTGATGTAGATGGGTGATATTCACCATTTATCCAGTTTTGTTGGGGACCATAATTGTTAAATTTAATTTTTTGATTCATTGTTTTTTATCTCATTTTTTTATTTTTAACGCAAAGACAAATAGTTTACGATTTTCATTTCAGACCCCCTTTTAATTCCCCCTATTGATAGGGGGAAACATCAGGATGTAATCCATTTTCTATTTGTGAAAATTTTTATTCCTAGAATATTTTTAATTTTCATCAGGATAATTATGAAGAATAAATGGAATCAAAAAATAGCGAATCCAATCTAATAGAATTAAGCCTGCTCTCCCACAGAAAATGGCACCAAATACTGATCTCCATATTAATGAATTTACCTTTTTCTCCCCCTGGTAAAGGGGGAACACAAGGGGGTCAATAAATACAGGAAATTCATTTGTTTACTAAAGTCGCCTGCATTTGTCTGCGATTAACTCTAATACACCATTTAAATTTTCATCAATTTCATTATTCCAAAACCGAATAATTGAAAACCCTAGTTCCGAAAGTTCATTATCCTTTTCATTATCTTTTTTTCTTTGAATGGAATGTAAATGCCCACTGCCATCCAATTCAATAACTAACTTTAATTTCAAACAACAAAAGTCAACAATAAAATTATTTAGACTTACTTGCCGTCTGAATTTATGCCCATCAATTTGTCTTTCTTTCAAATGCTGCCAGAGTTTCCACTCCCAAGGTGTTGGTTTATTGCGATTTAATTTCCTTAAATGTTTGAGTTTTGGTTTATTTACAATTTTCATTTTCCAAGTATTCTTGGCAGCTCATAACAATAATTAATGAATTGGGATAATTTTTCTCAATACATCCACCATTTGATCAATATGTTCTTTTCCCGCAATGAGCGGAGGAGATAATGCAAGAGTATCCCCGGTAAATCTTAACAAAATATTATGATTGTGAAATCCATCCGTAAATACATCATAGCCTCGCACACCCGGTTTGCCATCTCGAGTTTCCATCTCAACACCGGCAACTAAACCGAGATTCCGAACATCAATCACATGCTTTGTATCCCTTAAGGAATGAAGCGCATCTTCCCAATAAGATGACATTTCTTTCGCATGTTTAAATAATTCATCTTCTTGATAAACATCCAGAGTCGCAATCAGAGCCACCGCCGCCAAAGGATGAGCTGAATAAGTGTATCCATGAAATAAGTCAATGACCATTGGGCCTCTATCTTGAAACGCATCATAAATTTCTTTCTTTACCATAACGGCACCCATGGGAACTGTACCACTTGTCAATCCTTTTGCGCACGTTATTAAATCTGGTTCAACATTAAAATATTGTGCAGCAAAAGGTGCGCCCAAGCGACCAAAACCTGTAATAACTTCATCAAAGATTAAGAGAATGTCATGTTCAGTACAAATTTCTCTGATACGTTCCAAATACCCTTTTGGTGGAATTAAAACACCGGTTGACCCAGCTAAAGGTTCAGTAATAAAAGCGGCAATTTTGTCTGCACCATGTTTTTCAATTACCCGTAATAAATCATTCGCTAATTCTTTTCCCCATTCGGGTTGACCTTTGCTAAAAGCATTTTTCTCCAGATTGTGAGTGGCGCAAATATGATCCACATTTTCTAAAAGTGAAAAATGCTTTTTATTCCCCGGCAAACCCCCAACGGAAATCCCCCCAAATCCAACACCATGATAAGCTCTTTCTCGACCCACCAAAATGGTTTTATCTGTTTTTCCTCGATGTTGCTGATATCCTAAAGCGATTTTCAATGCAGTATCAACCGCTTCAGATCCAGAATTTGTAAAAAAGGCATATTGAAAATTGTCGGACGGCGCGATAGATAATAATTTTTCGGCAGCTTCAAATGCCAAAGGATGCCCCATTTGGAATGAGGGTGCAAAATCCATTTTCGCAGCTTGATCCTGAATAGCTTCAACGATTCTTTTATGGCCATGACCTGCATTACAACACCACAAACCGGCAGTTGCATCCAATACTTTAGTACCATCAAGTTTTTTGTAATACATCCCCTTTGCTTCATTCATTAATCGTGGTGCAGCTTTAAATCCGCGATTTGCAGAGAATGGCATCCAGAGATGTTCAAGATTTTTTGACATAATTTCCTTTTTTAAATAAAATATATTTTTTTCATCTAATAGTTTCGAAACCAAAAATTTTCAAACCAAAACTTATTTACTGACTAATTCGTCAGTTTCCTTCTTGATATCACCCGTCCAATTATTATCACGATTCGCACCCAATGCATTCGCTTTTTTTGCGATTCGCTTGTCTGCCAAATCATGGTGCGTTGTAAGAAATTGTAACGAATGACCTACAAACTCTCGGACAGTTTTGAAACCATGTTTATCCATGAAGTTTGATAAACCCTGACACATTTCTTCAACCATTTCATACCCTTGCAACATGACACCCGTACATACCTGAACTGTAGAACTTCCCATCAGGATAAATTCAATTGCTTCACGACTGCTTATAACACCACCAATACCTGATATTTCTGCATCTGGGACCCCAATTCCTATTTGTGAAACCATGCGTAATGCGATAGGCTTCACAGCATAATAAGAATATCCACCAGGCGTTGAATGCCCTTCTACAGTGGGCATTGGCGCCAGTGTTTCAAGATCAATATTCAAAATGGATGGAATAGTATTGATTGCTGAAACGCCACTTGCACCTCCTTCCATCGCAGCTTTAGCCGGTTCTGTGATATCTAAAATATCCGGTGTCATTTTGGCCCATATTGGCAAGTCAGTTACTTCGGCAACCCAACCCGTTACCTCTCTCGCCATATCCGGGTTCTGTCCCATAGCTGCACCCATACCTTCTTCAGGATGTCCATGAGGGCAAGAGAAATTCAACTCAAACATATCGACTCCGGTTTCTGCTATTTTACCTGTTAATTCCTGCCATGAATCCTTATTGTATTTCTCCATGATCGAAGATATTAAAACTTTGTCAGGATGGGCATCTTTTATTGCCTTGAATTCATCCAGCCATACTTCTAGTGTTCGATCTGAAATTAATTCTAAATTTTCAAAACCAATAATTTCACCACTTGGGGTTTTCAATTTTCCATATCGTGGGGCAACATTTATTACTGGCGTTTCCGTTAAACTAACCGTTTTTGCAGAGACCCCACCCCAGCCATTATCAAACGCTTTTATAATAGTTTTTGAATTTGTGCTGGGTGGTCCCGATCCAATCACAAATGGGTTGGGAAACTTAATGCCGTTTACTTCTATGCTTAAATCTGCCATAAATTTCTCTTTATATTAATTTGTTTTAAAGCTCAACCAATTTATCATAAGTCTCCGGACGTCGGTCACGAAAAAATTGCCAAGTTGAACGTACTTCATCAATCAAATCAAGATCAAATTCTGCAACTAACAATTCATCTTGGTCTCTTGATGCTTCTGATATAATCTGCCCTCGTGGATTCACAAAATACGATGTGCCGTAAAATTCACCCAAGTTCCAAGGTTTTTCTGTTCCAACCCGGTTGATGCAACCCATAAAATATCCATTGGCTGCTGCATGAGCCGGCTGTTCTAATTTCCATAAATACTCACTCAATCCTGCCACAGTTGCAGAAGGATTGTAAACAATTTCGGCGCCGTTCAATCCCAAGCATCTTGCTCCATCCGGAAAGTGGCGGTCATAACAAATGTACACACCCACTTTAGCGTATTTAGTCTCAAAGACAGGATAACCCAAATTTCCCGGTTTAAAAAAATATTTTTCCCAAAATCCTGATGTATGTGGAATATGGTTTTTTCTATATTTTCCTAAATATTTTCCATCTGCGTCAATAACTGCCGCTGTATTATACAACACACCTGCTTGCTCTTTTTCATAAATAGGGACAATGATAACCATATTATATTTTTTTGCGTAATCCTGCATTAGTTCAGTCGTTGGACCTGGAACTGATTCTGCAGAAGCATACCATGCGTTATCTTGCCCTGGACAAAAGTAAGGTGTATTAAATATTTCTTGTAAACATAAAATTTGGACACCTTGTTTACCCGCATCTTCAATGAATGGAATATGTTTTTGAACCATTGCATCCATGATTTCTGCGATGGTTCCTTCTCCTTCCGTCATTGGAAGACTCATCTGAATTAATCCAGATTTAATATTTCGTGCCATTCGTAATCTCCTTTAAAATTTTATTATTTCATTCCGCCATAAAGGCCGCGTTTTAAAAAATGTCCATCACCTTTTTTACCTACGTACTCACAATTATTAATGATTATTTTACCGCGGGATAGAACCGTTTCTGTAAACCCTGTTACATCAAACCCTTCATAGGAATTATAATCTACATTCATATGGTGTGTGCAAGCATTATTCACGCTAATTGTTTCTGTTCTATTCGGATCAAAGACAACAATATCCGCATCACTCCCCACAGCGATAGTCCCTTTTTTAGGAAAAAGTCCAAATGTTTTTGCGGCCGCTGTGGATGTTAATTCCACAAATTTATTTAAGGAAATCCGCCCTGTTTTAACCCCACCATTAAATACAAGACTCATACGATTTTCCACACCGGGCGCACCATTTGGAATCTTTGAAAAATCATCAATCCCCAATACTTTTTGGTCCTTAAAACAAAAAGGGCAATGATCCGTAGCAATGGATTGAAGGTCACCAAATTTCAACCCTTTCCATAATTCATCCTGATTCCATTTTTCTCGAAGAGCAGGTGTCATTACATATTTTGCCCCTTCAAACCCTTCTTGATTATAATAAGAATCATCTAAAAATAGATACTGTGGACATGTTTCCGCAAAAGCGTGAACACCACGATTACGAGCCAGCATAACTTGCTCTAAAGCATCCGATGACGACAGATGTACAATGTAGATTGGAACATGTGCAACTTCTGCAATAGATATGGCGCGATGCACACCTTCAGCTTCCATTCGAGTTGGACGGGTAATCGCATGATACTTTGGTTTAGTTTTTCCATCGGCTACTGCTTGCTTTACAATTTCATCTATCACAATACCGTTTTCTGCATGCATGCAGACGACAGTGCCGTCTTCTCCGGCTTTTTTCATCGCTCGATAAATGGTTCCATCATCTACATATAAAACGCCAGGGTAAGCCATAAATAGTTTGTAAGAAGTCACGCCAGCATCCGCCAACATTTTCATTTCATGGACACGATTATCTTCTAGATCGGTCACAATCATATGAAACCCATAATCGATGGCTGTTTTTCCATCTGCTTTCGCATGCCATGTATCTAATGCTTCCAGCGTTGAATGCCCTTTGGATTGAATGGCAAAATCAATAAGGGTTGTTGTTCCACCATGGGCTGCAGCAAGAGTTCCAGTTTCAAAATCGTCTGCAGATGTGGTGCCCCCAAATGGCATATCTAAATGGGTATGTGGATCTAATCCACCAGGGAATAAGTATTTCCCAGAAGCATCAATGACTTCGTCTGCTTCTATTTCGAGTTTATCCCCTATAAGGGTTACTGTTTCATTTTTAATAAATATGTCAGCCAAATAGTCATCAACTGCTGTGATGACACGACCATTTTTGATTAATACAGACATCGTTTATTTCCTTGAATTCAAATCTTTAATATTTTTAACCATTATTTCCCCAAGCATTCAATCCTCTTTCTTCGTCTGTCCCTGGAATAGTATTATCTAAAATTAATGCTGAAAATGCACCCACAGCCATCCCGGTACTTCCTAAAGTATTCAAAATATTTGCCAACCAAATTGGTTCTAATTGAATAGGGTTTTGACTAAAATATTCTGGGATAGATAAACCCATAAAAAATGCAAATCCAAGAATAAATAAATTTCGAGCGGAGTTCAGATCAATAAATTGAAGGTTGGATAATCCAACGGCTGTAATCATTCCAAACATGGCACAGTACATTCCACCTACAATGGGTTGGGGAATTGTTGTAAACAATGCACCAAATTTAGAAACAGTTCCCAATAGTATCATAATAACGGCCCCAGCTTGAACAACGCGACGTGAACCAACACGAGTCAGCCCAATAGCACCAATATTTTCACTATAAGATGTTGTCCCGTTTCCCGTGCCAAAAATCCCGGCTATTAAGCACCCAATTCCTTCAAATGTGATGCCCCTATTTATTATTTTCTTATCAGGAACGGGCGCTCCGGAAAGTCGGGCGCAAGCATAATAATCACCAATAGATTCCACCATGGAAGCGATATAACCCGCCACCATTCCAACAATTGCCGCGGTTCCAAATTGTGGGTATCCCCATTGAAATGGATAAGGAATACGAAACCAGGATGCATTTTTGAGATTTACTAAACTTGTATGTGCAGGGTGCCCTTCTGGAAAATACCCTAAAAATGTAAAAAGCGCTGAAACACTCCAAGCGGTAACAATTGCTAACAAAATTGGATATAATTCAAATGTCCGATGTTTGCTTCGTAAATATTGACTAAAAAGAATTATCAAAAAAATTGTTAAACCGCCTATGGGCCAATACCTCCCCGCTTCGGGTGCGCCAAACTTGAATAATGATAAACCAATTAATGCTATGGTAGGCGCAATAGTTATAGGGCCAATATATTTTAACATTCGACCAACCATACCGCTCGCGCCAACAAATATTTCAACTAGGGATCCTGCAATAATAGCGCCTTGAACATGCTGCATACGAACTTCCCACCCATTATTTGCCAGTGCAGCCATGCCACAAATAGCAAATGTAGGTGCTAAAAATGAAAATGTTCCGCCCTGTACAATTGGAAGGCGATTTCCAAATGTGCTTTGCAGAAGCGTTGTAATTCCACTGACAAAAAACATAGTGGCTATGAGCCATCCTTTTTGGACTGGATCGGTCATACCAAGTACAGGTGCCAATAACAAAGGAATGGCAACTGTTGAACCAAACATAGTTAAATAATGTTGGAACCCTAAAACAAGTGTTTCACTTAAAGGGGGGATATCATCAATATTGTATAGCAATAAAGTTTGATTCTCTTTCATATAAACCTTCTATTCATTTTTTTTACGAGAAGAATTAGTTTGAATGCTGTGTCCTATTCTGTTGTTTTGAATTGAATCCATTCTCTGTATTTTAAGTAGAAAGTTAAACATATAAACGAAATGAAATCAGCAAAATTTTCTCCTTACAAACAAATGCTAGATATTGCCATCCAAGAAGCTCAGGATGGATTGGATGAGGGAGGAATTCCCATTGGCGCTGCTCTTTTTCTGGAGAATGGGACTTTACTGGGAAAAGGCCGAAACAGGCGTATCCAGAATAATGATCCATCTCTTCATGGAGAAACAGATGCGTTCCGGAATGCGGGCCGACAACGATCCTATGCCAATACAATTATGGTTACAACTCTGGCGCCCTGCTGGTACTGCAGCGGATTGATTCGGCAGTTCAACATAAAGACAGTCATTGTGGGGGAGTCGGTTAATTTTTCGGGCAATCTCGACTGGTTAAAAGAGTCTGGCGTTGAAATAATTGACTTCCATTCTGAAGAGTGTATCTCCATGCTTGCAAAATACATTCAGGAAAATCCAGATATTTGGAACGAGGATATTGGCGAAGATTAAGTTTACTCCTCGTTTCCATACCACCAATCCTTGTTGGAATGGTCATAATCAATAAAAATATGTTTCGCTTCTCTAAACTCTTCTAATGCTTCAAGCCCATGTTCTCGTCCGATACCAGACTGATTCATACCACCAAAAGGTGCCACCGGGAATCCATTTCCAAGACTCTTAGCATACGGTAGAAATAGGAGGAATGGGGAGCCAAAGAATCGTAATACCATAGGTTTGTGAGTGGATTTTCTACCATATCGCGGGCGGAATATAATATTTTGCAAATCAAGGAAGCAGGCGGGATGAGTCTATTGAGTTTTTAAGTACTCATGTATTAAAGTGTTGGGAGAATGATTTCCCCATGAATCACGGTGCTCATCCCAACTATTATCGCTCTGTTCATTTTCATCTATACACCGAATCATTACCTCATGGAAGCTATCCCATTACTTGTATCCGGATTTGTTATTTATTGGCTGTGGAACCGGTTTAATTCAAGATGATAAAAATGTAATTTCCGTACTAATTATTATGAATAAAAAAGCAGTTATACTTCTTTCCGGTGGATTAGATTCCACCACCTGCCTTGCACTGGCAAAAACCCAAGGTTTTGAATTATTCGCTCTTACCGTGAATTATGGGCAACGCCACATTTTTGAATTAGAGTCCGCAAAAAAAGTGGCTCAAGCAATTGGTGTAAACAAACATTCTATTGTAAACATTGATCTATCACAATTTGGCGGCTCGGCACTCACAGATGATATTGATGTCCCCAAAGATCGAGATGAAACAGACATGACAGATATTCCTGTGACCTATGTTCCCGCTAGAAATACCGTCCTCCTATCCATGGCATTAGCCTGGGCAGAAACGCTGGGTGCAATCAATATTTTTATTGGTGTAAATTCGCTGGATTATTCCGGCTACCCCGATTGTCGGCCAGAGTTTATTGAATCATTTGAGCGAACAGCTAACCTTGCCACCAAAGCTGGCGTAGATGGAAATCGATTTAAAATTAATACACCGTTGATTGATCTCACTAAAGCAGAAATTGTGATAAAAGGAACTGAATTGGCTGTGGATTATAGCATGACAACAAGTTGTTATGATCCGCATGAAAACGGAAATCCCTGTGGCCATTGTGATGCCTGCACTTTACGCTTGAAAGGTTTCATGGAAGCAGGGTTGGAAGATCCGTTGAATTATAAGTAATGGATTAATTATGTATTCTATAAAAGAAATTTATTTCACTCAACAAGGTGAAGGATTTTATACGGGAAGAAATGCTGTCTTTCTGAGATTCTCAGGTTGTAACCTTTGGACAGGGTTAGAAAAAGATCGGGAAGGTGCCATTTGCGATTGGTGCGATACAGATTTTGTAGGAACGAATGGACCTAACGGCGGAAAATATTCTTCAAAGCAAGTGGTGGATGTAATTCAAGGCCTATGGCCTGACAATAAAAAAGAAAAACCATTCCTGGTTTGTACCGGCGGAGAACCCCTTTTACAAATGGATGATGAATTCATTTCAACTGTTCATAATGCTGGATTTGAGATCGCTATTGAAACAAATGGGACAAAAATACCTCCCATCGGAATTGATTGGATCTGCGTGAGCCCTAAAGCCAAGGCGGATTTTATCTTGAAAAGTGGTCATGAATTAAAAATTATATTCCCCCAATGCGGTATGAATCCACGACAGCATGAAGGATTGGATTTTGATCATTTTTTCATTCAGCCAATGGATGGCCCCAATCAGGCAGAAAACATAAAACTCTCGGAAGGTTTTGTGAAGAAGCACCCCCAATGGAAATTGAGCTTACAGACACATAAAATATTGGGAATTCCTTAATAACTCTGCCACATGTAATTTAACCAAATGTGGTAGTATAATTAAAAGTTATCTTTTGCTAAGCTCAAGATGACGTGTAAATTTTACCATGAACGTATATAAAACATTTCCAATTGAAGCGGCGCGATCGCTACCAAATCTTCCAGATGGACATCCTTGTAAAAATGTACATGGACATTCATTCAAGATCACAATTACAGTTTGCGGTGATGTGGATGAGCACACAGGCTTTGTCCTGGATTTCAATGATATTGATGCTGCATTCAAACCAATCCATGATCAAATTGATCATTCTTATTTAAACAAAATAGATGGATTAGATAATCCATCCAGCGAAAATTTATGCAAGTGGATTTGGGCGGAAATCATTCCATCCCTGCCCGGTTTATTTCAAATTGAGATCAAAGAAACCGATTCCACCGGGTGTATTTATAAAGGAGAATAGTATGGCAAAAGCCGAAGGACATTTATTTGAATTTGTTGATGAAAGTCACATAAATCCCGGATTTCTCGAAGTGTTTGATTTCGACAGTCCAGACCAATATATTAAAACAGAAACAGATGAATTCAGCGCCGTTTGTCCTTTTAGCGGCCTCCCGGACGTAGCCTATGTTAAAATTGAATATTTTCCAACCGGCGGGAAATGTGTGGAACTAAAATCTCTGAAATATTATTTTGTCAGTTTCCGAAATGTGGGGATTTACCAAGAAGCAGCAACCAAACGAATTTATGATGATTTGAAAACGGTTCTTTCTACAGACAAAATTTCGGTAACGACCCTTTATAATATTCGTGGTGGATTTGAGACCACTTGCGTGGAAGGGTCTGTAAATTAATTTTATTATAGTACAAATTCTATTTTGAACATCCCATTTTAACTTACAAGCATCGTCATGAATAGAACGGAGATCAATAAATAATGGGCCAAAAATTTGGCTGCCAGAACATGGTAGACCCTATCCAACGCGTTTTAATGAAGCATCCAAAAGATGCATATCAAAATCAGGCTAAGGTAAACGAGCAATCTCCGCAACTCCATTATTTTGGCGTGCCAAATTTTGAAAAAGCACAAACCGATTATGAAAAGTTAGTAGCCTTTTTGAAATCAGCAGGTGCTGAAATTCATTTTTTACCCGCAGACGATTCCACTTCCCTTGATTCTGTTTATACCCACGATCCCTGCGTTATTTCAAATGGTGGAGTCATTCTGTGTACCATGGGCAAAGATGCACGAGTGCCCGAATCAAAAGCCATGGCATCTTATTTTGAATCCATTGATGTCCCTATTCTCGGTCGCATTGAGTCTCCCGGAACTTTAGAAGGTGGAGATGTGGTTTGGATAAATGAACGAACTGTGGCGGTTGGTGAAGGATATCGATCCAATGCTGAAGGGATTCGCCAATTTAAAAATTTGCTCGGTAATCATGTAAATGATGTGATTTCTGTGCCACTTCCCCATTGGACAGGACCTGATGACTGTCTCCATCTTATGAGTAATGTATCTCCAATTGATCATGATCTTTTTTTGGTGTATTCCAGATTGCTCCCCGTTTCATTTCGGCAATATCTTCTTAGCCGTCAAATCAAACTTATTGAAGTCCCAGATGAAGAATATGATTCCATGGGATGCAATGTATTGGCGGTGGCACCACGCAAAGTGATTATGATTGAAGGTAACCCAATTATACAAAAACGTTTAGAAACTGAAGGCGTAGATGTCCAGACTTACAATGGAACAGAAATTTCAATCAAAGGTTCAGGTGGGCCCACTTGTTTAACGCGGCCATTTTTTCGATCGAATCAATGAGTTACGAAAACCAATTCACGGCCCATACGCAGCTTAAGTTATCTCCTTTCTTCAAGCGGACGTCAAAGTTGAATGAATCCCAGGAATGGAGGAGATGGTCCGGATTTCTGGCAGCCACCAATTATGAGCTCCATCATGAAAATGAATACTTTGCCATCCGGACAAAGGCTGCCCTCTTAGACATAACACCATTAAAAAAATATATTATTGAAGGGCCAGATTCTCAGCGGTTCCTAAATAGATTAGTAACACGAAATATTAGCATCTGCAAAGTTGGGCAGGTTATGTATACTCCCTGGTGCGATGAAGAAGGGAAAGTTATTGATGATGGCACCGTCCAAAGACTCTCCGAAAATAAATTTCGCATTACCAGCGCCGAACCAAACTTGAATTGGATTCAGCATAATGCAACAGGAATGGATCTCACCGTAAGGGATGATTCCGTCTCCACTGCGGCACTGGCACTTCAAGGACCTAATTCTCGAGACATTCTTAACGAAGTCGCGTCTGATTCTTTGGACAGCCTAAAATTCTTCTGGATGATGGATACAACATTCGGTGATATTTCCGTATCTATTTCCCGTACGGGCTATACTGGAGATCTTGGTTATGAAATTTGGATGGATCCAAAAGATGCAATCGCCGTTTGGGATTTACTTTTGGATAAAGGAAAATCATTCGGTATCACTCCTACGGGTCTCCAAGCTTTGGACATTGCCCGCATCGAAGCGGGACTCATCCTGCTGGATGTGGATTATGTATCATCCCGCCATGCTCTTATTGAATCCCGTAAATCTTCACCCTACGAGTTGGGATTAGGCTGGGCAGTGAAAATGAAGAAAAAAGATTTTATTGGCAAAGCTGCATTAGAAGCTGAAGTGGTTCGCGGCCCGGAATGGGACTTTGTGGGCATCGAAATCCAGTGGCATGAATTAGAAAAACATTTCCGAAAGGCTGGATTAGCCCCGGGGCTCCCGAGCACTGCTTGGCGAACCAGTACACCCTTATATAAAGGGAGCAAACAAGTGGGTTATGCAACCAGCGGCGCTTGGTCTCCCATCCTGAAACGATATATCGCCCTAGCTCACGTGAAATCAGAATATGCTGATGAAGGATCAGAACTCATGTTTGAATTAAAAGTGGAGCATTACCGAAAACTCACCCCAGCCAAAGTAGTAAAAACACCCTTCTTTGATCCGGAAAGGAAACGCTCATGCCTGGCGTAAAAAAATACGATGCTATCGTTATCGGTGGCGGTCACAATGGACTCACGGCAGCGGCTTATTTGAGCAGGGCCGGTAAAAAAGTATTGGTCTTAGAACGGCGATATATTCTCGGTGGTGCGGCCGTTACAGAAGAAATTTTTCCAGGGTTTAAATTTTCAGTTTGTTCTTATGTGGTGAGTTTGATGAAGCCCAATGTGATGCGGGAACTGATGCTACCCAAGTTCGGATTGGAACTGCTTCCATTAGAAAGCACATTCACGCCGTTGGATAATGATTACCTGCTTCGTACTGCAGATGCGGACCAGACCTACCGGGAAATAGCGCGGCATTCCTTGCGCGATGCTGAAGCCTATACGCGGTTTGGACCGCTTATGGGACAGATTGGGATGGCGGTTCGCCCCATTTTGGAGACAATTGCCCCAAACCCCATTCGCCCATCTTTATCGGATTTATCAAAAACAAAAAAATTATTAGATCATTTTAAAACGCTATCATCTGAACAATTCGAATATTTAACCAAACTTATGACAATGAGCTCAGCTGACTTTTTGGACGAATGGTTTGAATATGAACCGCTAAAAGCATCCATGGCCGCCAGTGGAATTATTGGCACTTTTATGGGGCCACGTTCTCCCGGATCGGCATATGTAATGCTTCACCACTACATGGGCGACATTGATGGTGCTTTTCGTGCCTGGGGATTTCAACGGGGCGGTACGGGTGCAGTGAGTATGGCCATCGCCCGATCGGCAGAATATTTTGGCGCTGATATCATGACGGAAGCTCCTGTAGAAAAAGTCATAGTGAAAAATGGGAAAGCGGTTGGTGTTGCTTTAGAAAATGGCGATGAATACAAATCGGATATTGTTATTTCGGGACTGGATCCAAAACTGTCCTTTTTGAAAATGGTGGATGAAAGTGATCTTCCTTCTGATTTTGTGACAGATATTAAAAACTTCCGTATTCGCGGCTCTTCCGGAAAAGTGAATCTTGCACTGGATGGATTGCCGAATTTTACCTGTCTCCCCGGCGATGGGCATCATCTCCGTGGGGCCATTTCTATCAGTCCAAGTTATGACCATTTGGAAAAAGCCTATGATGATGCCAAGTATGGTAATTTCTCTAAAGAGCCTTACATGGATATTATTCTCCCGTCTGTCCTAGATCCGGATATGGCTCCGCCAGGAAAACACGTCATGTCCTGTTTTGTTCAGTATGCACCTTACGATATTAAGGGTGGCTGGAATGACCAAAAGCGTGAAGCATTCGGTGATGCGGTGATTAATACCATCGCCCGTTTTGCGCCCAATATCAAAGATATTATTTTGCATCGACAGGTGCTTACACCGGCAGATTTAGAATCAACTTTTGGTCTTACAGAAGGAAATATTTTTCATGGTGAACTTTCGCTACAGCAATTATTTACCATGCGACCTGCGGTAAAATGGGCAGATTATACAACACCAATCAAAAATTATTTTCAATGTGGATCGGGGACGCATCCCGGTGGCGGAATCACTGGATCGCCCGGTGAAATGGCTGCAAAAAAGATTTTAGGAATTTGGTCATGAACCGATTTGATGTCATCGTTGTTGGCGGCGGAATAAACAGTCTTATTACTGCTTCTTTATTGGGGAAAGCTGGGAAGAAAGTAGTGGTTCTTGAAGCGCGAGATCAAGTTGGTGGATTGGCTTCTACTACCGAATTCGCACCGGGTTTTAAATGCAATGCAATTAATGATATTGTGAAATGGATTGATCCACGTATTACAAAACAACTTGATCTAGAAAGCCACGGATTATCCTTGATCCAACCAGATACGGTTCGAATAGCGTTGGGAGAAAATGGAAAGAATATCACCTTCCACCGCGATTCCATAAAAACTTCGGAATCCATATCAGCCCATTCAGAAAAAGATGGAAAAGTTTGGAGCGAATTCACAGAATACATCCAGAAGCTTGCTCATTTTTTAGAAAAACTTTATGAAATAACACCTCCAAATCTCCCAAATGTTGGACTTAAAGAAGCATTGCGAATGCGATCCATGTTAGGGCCGGTTAGGAGACATGGTACCCGTGGATTGGTGGATCTCATGAGAGTGGTTCCCATGATGATGCCGGAGCTCATGGACGAATGGTTTGAGAATGAATTACTCCGGGGTGCGGTTTCTACAGCGGGGATTCACCATTTATCCTTCGGCCCTTTTTCAGCGGCAACGGGATATAATCTATTGCATCAGCATGTTCATAGTGATGGGGTATTTCACAATGCTCAATTTGTAAATGGTGGTACAATCCAATTTGCAAATGCATTGAAATCTTTTTCTGAATCGGCCAATGGTGAAATTCGGACAAATTCAAAAGTCAGTGCCATTAATGTTGAAAATGGAATTTGCAGTGGCGTCACTTTACAGGATGGAGAAGTAATTAATGCGAACAAAGTTGTATCAGGATTAGATCCAAATAATACGTTTATAAAATTGGTCGGTCCATCGAATCTCAATCCCAATTTTAACACCCAACTTAATAATATTAGATATCGCGGCAGCACGGTTCGTATTCATTTTGCATTAAATCGACTTCTGGAAATCAAGGGTGTAACTAAAGATCAAATGGGCACCGTTTTTTCTATTAGTCCATCTATTGAATATTTAGAACGAGCGTCAGATTCAGTGAAATATGGACGGCTTCCAGATAATCCTTATGTGGAATTCACCATTCCATCGGTAATAAACCCTAAATTTG
>Ga0209663_1000467_pt1 | contig 22905 bp, 18 predicted proteins | sample SaaInlV_135m_DNA_2_FD_184667 | JGI IMG/M metagenome (GOLD analysis project Ga0209663, IMG submission 184667) | Marine microbial communities from expanding oxygen minimum zones in the Saanich Inlet - Saanich Inlet SI073_LV_120m_DNA (SPAdes) (version 2) | ecosystem: Environmental > Aquatic >... | reverse complement strand
CCTTTACCATTAAGCACAATATAGATTTCTTCTTGATTTTCATGTTTGTGTAAAAAAGTATAACCCTTTCCGGCAGCTAATCGTGCAAACCCCATACCAAGAGACGTTAATTTTATATCATCTCGAAGTAAGGTTAACCAATTGGGGAGATTCTCAAGGTTGTACGTTTTTTTATGGTATTTCATCATCGTATTCTATAAGTATAAAAAGGGGTAACTCTACACATTTTCCCACAAATAAATCTCTTCAATTTACCTCATCTCAACTTTTCAACAAAGATGTGGGAAACAAAATCTCACTAAAGTGAAGGGTTTAGCCCAAATTGATTTTCGCTTTCATCACTTTTTTTGCAAAGAAAAATGATAAGAATAATAACTAAAGGTGTAACGCACGTTAAACACCACCAGCCACTTCTATTTATGTCATGTAATCTTCTTGATATTACTGCTAAAGATGGAAGAATAGTCAAAGGTCTGTATATTACAGTTAACAGTCCAACATCTTCATAAAGATATGCTAATGGTATATATTCAGAGAAAGGCAATGTTTTAAGATTAATAAAATTGAACCCTAAAACTCTATCAACGGCAATCATGATAACATAAAATATTGCCCAATATAAAATAAAATACCAAAACTCGGTTCTGCTAGCCCTTCCTTTAAAAAGGGCATAGTTTTTAATACATTTAATAAACCATTTCATTATTTAATCTACCCATCATTTCTACAACATCAAACCCCACAAATGTGTGGCTAGATGTTGTAGAAAGGGTAATTCTATTTTAGTAATACCATCTTCTTGGTCTGGGTATAATCACCAGCTTGTATTGTGTAAAGGTAGAGTCCAGCACTAACTGGTTGTCCTGTGTTATTAGTAGCATTCCATTGGATGGATTTGTAGCCAGCGTTTTCCTGATTTCTGACCAGATTGCTCACTATCCTACCCATCATATCATATATGGTGATGTTGACCATCGCATCTTCTGGCAAGTCATATTGTAGGGTTGTCACTGGATTGAATGGATTGGGATATGCATTGTAAAGTTTATATGTGATTGGGAGAGTCTCATCAATTATGGATACTTGACCACAACCACTTGTATCTTGGTCTCCCACATAATCTTCAATACAAGATGGATATGGAGGACAGAGTTGGTTGGTTGAAATGTTGAAAGTATTAGAATTATTCCAATTAATATTCAAATCACATATACTTTCTGGTATTTCTCCTATAAGTTGATTCCATCCTAAATGCAACCCATTCAGATTCATCAGATTACCTATTTCTGGTGGGATTGAACCTATGAGCTGATTACTGGATAAAAATAAATGAGTCAAATTGGTCAAATTACTTATATCTGATGGAATTGAACCTGTGAATTGATTATTGTTTAAATACAAAGAAGTCAAATTGGTCAGATTCCCTATCTCTGAAGGAATGGAACCAGTGAGTTGATTATAGTTTAAATACAAAGAAGTCAGACTGATCAAATTACCTATATCTGATGGGATGGGACCTGTTAATTGATTATTGTTTAAATACAAAGACGTCAGATTGGTCAGATTCCCTATCTCTTGTGGGATTTCTCCTGTGAGCTGATTACTGGATAAAAACAACTCAGTAGTATTATCTATTGAATAACATTCACCCCATAATTCTACACCTTCTGTACCATCATCTGCAGTACAATCCTGTCCCCAAGCCAACCCAATAAATAGTAGTAATGTGATGTGTTTAATCATATCCAAATCTACCCAACATCCCACAAACAAAAAACCCCACTAATGTGGGGCTTTAGTATATAGGATTATGAATAATGTTTATATAATTTCATTTATGAATTGGATAAAAAAGAATTTAGGTTGGGTTGCATTTATCATATGGATGTTAGGCACTATAACAGATGTTATAGCAAGATATTTTTATGATAAGGATTTAGACCCACTTGTATTTACATCATTTATGGTATTTTTAACATTGCAGTTTGTTCACGATTTGCTAAATAAAGAGCCAAAAACACAACCCTGGAAAATTTATTCTGTTTTAATTATAAGTATCGCTATTCTATCCTACCTATGGGTTTAGTCTAAATACATCTATAAACAAAAAAGCCCACTAATGTGGGGCTTAATAAATTTCTTTTGCAAGTTTCTTTATTAACGATAAAATAATTATTTTAAGATTTGAGGAACTCTTCCTTTTTTAAACCAGTTATTTTTTCTATATCTGAAATCAATCCCAAATAACCTTTGCCAACAATTAACATAGTAGGCAACAAAACTGCTATATAGCTTACCCATGTCATTGTTGAGACCTCTTTATTAAAAGAAGATTCACCCGGGCTTGAAACAACAATTAAGGATGCTAGAATGAACTGAATAATGGAACTAATAAAAAAACCTCCAATGAGATAATACCCTGCTTTTCTAACTATATATTCAAATTCATATTGCATGTCTTCTTTGATGGAAATTCTAATTTTATCCTTATCAAATAAAACTTCATTAAGTAAAATATTATTGAATGTACTTTGTCTGTATTTGCTCATTATAATTAATACTAAACCAATTATGATTGGTAGCATACCCTCTTTGAATATGAACCAATTTTTTGATAAACCAAATTTTCCCCCAAAAATTCCTATCCCACCAGTTAGTACTATATTAATGAAACCTAGGATTGATATTAAGTTTATGTTTTTGCGATTTAGCAGGTCATAGAAGAAATAAATAACTGGGCAAATTAATGCAATAAAAAATACAATTGACGAAATATCAACTATCATTAAGTTTTCATAAAACCATTCTTCCCCATGATACTTAATTAAAATTTTATTAATCCATTTATTTCCATTTTTCAATATTATAACAGGAAATAAAATATTACAGCATAGGCTTAATATAGGATTTTCTTTCTGCTTAGTTTTTTTCATATTTATGTTTAATCAATCTACACATCATCCCAAAAACAAAAACCCCTGCTCTCAAATCAGGCTCTAATTAGATGTTTTATCATCAATAAAATATCATATTTCCTACCATCGAATCCACTATTTTAAATCTGAACATTAGCTAGTTCTCTTTCTTGTTCATTAGCATAATTCAAGTCCCAATCAATTAATTTTTTTACCATTATTCTTTTATACAAAAGAGGAGTGATTAATAGAAGGTATAACATCCCTAAATAACCATAAGGCAAAGTCGGAGCGCTTTCATCACATGCATTAAGTTCCCAAAATTTTAAATTTGTTGCTCTATGATGATCAGAATGTCTTGTTACATTACATAAATATAAACTGCTTATACAATGGTTAGAATTCCAAGAGTGCCTCATTCCAATAGGCTTTCCTCTCTCCCGAACCAAGCCATAGTGCTCAATATAATTTATTGCCTCTAAAAGTGATTTTGATAATATGGCAAGTAATAAAAAGAAAAACATTCCACTTGTACCAGAAATAATAAGAGCTATTACTGTGATGATTAAACTTCTTAAATAGCCAATAATTATTCTATTATGAAAACTAATAGTGTTAAGACCTTTTCTTCTTAGACGATTTATTTCAATTTCCCACCCACAGACCTGCTCTTTAGCAATAGCTTTTACTATAAATAAATAAATATTTTCTCCTCTTTTTCCTGTAGCCGGATCTTCAGGAAGACCTACATTTTTATGATGACCATAAACATGTTCAATAGCAAAGGCGCAATCCCAAGAAAAAGCAAGCAACCAATTCCCAATAAACATATCAAACTTATTTTGCTTTCTATGAGTTAATTCATGTCCCGGAACAGTGCCAAGTATCCCAAAAAATAAAGCAGTTTGGATTATTAATGAAATTTTATCAATACTATTAAAAGAATTTTTTATTTGCATAAAATCAATATAAAAATATGAATCTAAAAATTCTATATACCATTGAGATAAATTGTTACTAAAAATTGAAACAACTAATAATACTAGAATAAATAAAATAGGGAGATTTATGTATATCGAGGAATTTAGTAAGCTTGGATAAGAAAATAATTTAATTTCTTTATCTCTGGGGAAAATAATATCCCCAACTATAATAAATAATGAAAACCCAATGAAAAAATAAGTTGGGTAATTTTCACCCATTAATAACATTACGATAAATAGAATGCTAGTAAACCCAGGGATATAATATTTCAGATATTTTAGAATAGGAGTAATGCTATATACCTTTTTCATACTCAAGTCTACACATCATCCCACAAACAAAAAATACTACAAGAATGTGTGTCAACCTTATACTATAAAATTATTTTTTGGGTTAAGTAATTATCTAAAGCTTTTTCTTCAATTGTCATTTGGATTTGGACATTTTGTTCAGGATTATTTTTTTTGTATTCTTCTAATGCAGTAGACACCAACAAAATTGCTAAAGCACCTGCTATACTTGAATTTCGGGGAATCCTGCGCTGCATACTATCTTTCTCATTTTTTTTGATTCTTGATGTCGATGCTAATGATACTAATGATTCATATGCTAATTTTTCTTTTTCATTTTTATCTTTAATATTTTTTACTTTCTCAAATTGCTTACCCGTATCTGTAATCTGAATGGAACGGTATCCCAAAATCAATCCGCATGCAATTAATAATGCACCTCCTTGTTCCGCTTCAGGAGTCGAAGCAGATGCTATAAGTACTCCACAACCAATAAGAGTGATTGGTAACATTTTTCTATAACGAGATTTTTGTTCTTTTTCTTTCAATAATTTTTCCAAATACAGAGATGGTGGTATTTTTTTATTCCATATGTCAATTTCAACACTGTCATTTTTGTCTTTGATTAACTGCCGTGTGTATTTTACGCCATCAATTACAACGAAATCTTGTTCAGTGCTGATGCCGCCAGCTTCTACTTTTACAGCAGGCTTTGGAATATCGGGGTTAAACACATCGGGGAGTATTTGCGTCATTTCACCAGTCATGGGGTCTAATTCAGGTGGAAAAAGAATATCTGCAGTTACAGTATTTATATAACGATGATTATTGTTTGGTAAATGTCCATAAGCTACAATCATCCTGACCTAAATCTGCTATGATTTGGATAGACAAAGATTCTCCATTATTGGATAGTGTCAAAATTATATCGATAGTTGAATCGTCTGTAATATTTTCAATATTTACCAAATAACCACCGCTTGGATTTACCACCAAAGTTAAATTATAAAATTCATCTTCATCTGAACCATATCTTGCAGATACCTCCAATGTTCCTGTCATATCATCATTTATAGTTAAAATACTTGTTAGTTCTGCTATCCAATATCCGTTTAGATTATTACAGTCTTCTTCATTATCGGGTGCAGTAGACGAGTTATCATCTTCCATGCTACAATAGGCTTCCAATTCCACTTCAGTACAATGAACATCACATTCCCCAAATTCATATTCACAAAGAGAGACAAGATTCCAAGTACCTTCTGGTGTCGCTTCTGGCACTTTCTCATCTTCTTCGCAACTCCAAAATGCTAATAAAATAATCGGTAATAAATATTTTTTCATAATAATCTCCTTATCCAAATGTACCCATCATCCCACAAACAAAAAACCCCACGAATGTGGGGCTTTATTTCCATATTATATTTTAATATAGTATTTCTTATTTCTGTTCACCTAAGAATAATACTTGACCTGATGCGAAACAATCGTTCCACCTAGCAAAAACCTCCTTAGCACCTTCTTCACCATATTTTTGATAAAGCGGTTTTCCTATAGTATAAAGAGCGCCATCATATAAAGGGTCAGCAAACATTATAAATGTCCATGTAGAATCTTCATTCATATTTCCAGGTAACAGAATTCTCATTGATTTCGCTGCCATATCGTTCAATTTATTTATTTCTGCACTTGAATCCTCGTATGCATAATAGGCTGGCATTACCTCATTGAACAGAATACTATTAAATTCTTCTTTCTTATCAAATTTAATATGATTTAATACAACCATAGTCTGTTCACCACTTTTGGCTTTTATAGCCTGTTGGCAAAAAGTAAATGATGAAAACAATATGAAGGACAAAGTAATAGTGGTGGGCTTTTTCATAATAATCTCCTTGTAATTTATCCTAATCTACCCATTATCCCACAAACAAAAAACTTGAACTTTGTTTTGATTTACTTTGTGCGGAATGCGGATACAGCAATAGGTCTCAAATGCCATACGCCCATAGGGGGGGGTATTAAAAAGTGTATCCCACCTTTTTGTATCCCATTTTTGGTAATAGATGATTAAATATGACAATGTATGAAACAAAAAGCCCCACAATTAAGTGAGGCTTTTATTGAGAGGTAAATGGTATTACTCTCGAGTCGGGGTAGAGAGATTCGAACTCCCGATCTCCTGCTCCCAAAGCAGGCGCGATAACCGGACTACGCTATACCCCGAATAACTGTCAAAAAAAGCAAGGAAACTTAAATGGTTTTGAAAAGGATTCAAACCTCATTCCTTGCCATATTTTGTCAAAAAAAACCACCCGAATAGCTTAGGGTGGTTTTTGGGTGAGCGATGGGGATTGAACCCACGGCCTCCTGGGCCACAACCAGGTGCTCTAACCAACTGAGCTACGCCCACCATACGACCAAATCTTGCCAATCGGCAAAATGAAGTGGGGGAAATTAAGAGAGTTCTTCTCCGATTTAAAACAAAATCGAATATATTTCCAGACGAATTTTGTAATTTCTCCTATGCGACTTTTGTTCAGATATTTTATTAAGGAAATCTCTCTGCCCTTCATTTTCTCTTTGGGCATGATCACCTTCATCCTTTTCGTGAATTTTCTCCTCCGCGCCATTGATCGGTTTTTAGGCAAAGGGCTAGATCTACTCACCATCTTAGAATATCTATTTCTAAACTTAGCATGGATTTTAGCCCTGGCCGTTCCCATGGCCGTTTTGCTGGCAACGCTTATGACTTTCGGTCGCCTCTCTGAAGATAACGAAATTAATGCCATGCGTGCTTCTGGTATTTCTTATCTTTCTATCCTTCGTCCCGCCCTCATGTTTGGTTTAACCATCGGACTCATGCTGATTTATTTCAATAATTTTATTCTCCCAGATATGAATTTTAAAGCACGTTTACTCTCGGGTGATATTTATCGTAAACGGCCGGATATGCATATTGAGCCGGGATTTTTTCTGGATGTGCTTCCGGATTATTCCATGATTATTGGCGGGAAAAATGGAGAGATGATGGAGGATGTGCGCATCTTCTCCAAAAAGAGCAAAAAATCCCAAACCAGTATTCATGCAGAAAAAGGACATCTGGATGTCATCTCAAATGCCTTTGTTTTAACCCTTTATGATGGAGAAATCCATGAATTAGAACTAAAAGATTTTTCCCATTATCGACGGATTGCTTTCGAAAAACACATTATTACCATTCAGGCGGATGACTTACTTCTTAACAGACGAGACTCTTCCAGCCGAACCGATAGAGAAATGACTGTTCCCATGATGCTCAAAAAACGGCAAGGATATGAAAAACGAATTCGGGTGGTGAATAAACGTATTACGGGCTCCTTTTTCCGTGTATTGGAAGATTCTATTTCTCCAGGAAGTTTAGCAGAAGGAATTGCCCTTGTCAATGCGGCAAGAGATTCGGTTTTGAGCGATACGACTTTAACCAAAGCTGAGCTTCAAAAGAAAAAGAGAAAACTCAAAACATTGGAACGGCAATTAAAAAATGAATTCAATTTGATAAATTCTTATGACAAAAGTCGAAATAAATATACGGTAGAAATGCATAAGAAATTCTCCATCCCTTTTGCCTGTATTATCTTCGTCCTTTTAGGGGCCGCTCTCGGCACCATGGCAAAACGGGGCGGACTTGCCATTAGTACCAGTTTGAGTTTTGGGTTTTTTCTCGTCTATTATATTTTCCTCATTGGCGGCGAAGAATTGGCGGATAGAAATTTCGTGAACCCTATCATTGGCATGTGGATGCCCAACGCAATTTTCCTCATCATCGCCCTTTACCTTACCTTACATACGGTTCGAGAAAAAGCACCACTACAATTAAAATTATTTAAAAAAAAGGATGAATCATGATTCCAGCAGAAATCATTGCACAAAAAAGAGACGGCAAACCTTTAGATCGAAATCAAATGAAAACTTTCGTGGAAACATTTACCACTGGCCAAATTCCCGATGCCCAAATGGCCTCCATGCTCATGGCGATTTATTTTAATGGCTTATCCGAAGATGAAACCTTTGCCTTGGTTGAGGTGATGATTGCTTCCGGGAAAACATTAGATTTTTCTCAAACCAATACACCGGTTGTGGACAAACACAGTACGGGGGGCATCGGCGACAAAACGTCTCTTGTCATTGCGCCCTTGCTCGCTTCTGCTGGCTTGACCCTTCCCATGATTGCAGGAAGAAGTTTGGGTCACACAGGCGGAACCATCGATAAATTAGAAGCCATTCCAGGCTTTCAAGCTGAAGTCCCTTTGGATCAATTCAAATCTTGGGTGGATAAAATCGGTTGCGCTATTATTGGTCAAACAGGCGAGATTTGCACCGCTGATAAAAAAATGTATGCGCTAAGAGACATCACTGCCACGGTCCCATCTATTCCTTTGATTTGTGCGTCTATCATGAGTAAAAAAATCGCTGAAGGCATTGATGCTTTGGTCTTAGACGTAAAAACCGGTTCGGGTGCTTTTATGAAAACGCGAGAACAAGCAGAAACCCTAGGACGATGGATGAAAAAAATTGGAAACGCCTTTCATGTAAATACGGATATTGTTTTCACTTCAATGAACCAACCTTTAGGCAATTTTAGTGGCGTGTGGTGCGAAGTGGAAGAATCCATCCAATGTCTCAAAGGGCAAGGTTCCAAAGATACCATGGAAGTGGTTTTTGCCTTGTGTTCTAAACTAATGATCCAATCCAAAAAATCAGAAAATGAATCAGAAGCAATAGCCCAATTAACCGCCTTGATTGCTTCCGGAAACGCCTACGAAAAATTTGTGGAAATGGTCAATATCCAAGGAGGAGATACGTCTGTATTTGAAGGAAACCCTTGTCCTCCATCTGATGAATTGATTTATTTAGCAAAAAAAGAGGGTGTCATTCAATCTATGAATACAGAGCAAATCGGTTGGGGAATGGTAGAAATGGGTTGTGGACGAAAAAACGCAGACGATAAAATTGATTTTTCAGCTGGGGTTGAGTTTTATCACAAAGTGGGGGCAAAAGTTGAAAAAGGAACGCCAATTGCTCGTCTATTTAATTCGAATAAAAATGGGATTGAAAAAGCCTTAGTCCAATTTGAAAAAGCCATCCAAATCGGAAATAGCGTTATAGAAGATCCGCTTATTTTAGGATCAATTTAGATAAACGAACCCGCCTTAAAAGTCACGATGGATTTTACACTTCCGTGTGGGTTCCGTTCCTTTTTTGAAGATTTCAGTTTCTAAAGGACAATTGGGAAGGGGCGCTTTTTTCGTGACAGAACAAATTTGAAAATCTACAATATTATCTGGACGCATAAATTCCTCATGGGGAAGTCCTAAAATTTTATGTGCATCTCTCATAAAGCGTGCCCAAGCAGGTAATGCCGCTCTACTTCCATCCATTCCTTTTCCCAAAACCACTTGGAAATCATCCACGCCAAACCAAGTGCCTGCAGAAATATTTGGCGTAAAGCCAACAAACCATGCATCACTCCATCCTTGAGTTGTACCTGTTTTTCCTGCTGCAGGATGGTTGAATAAATATTTCCAACGTGCGGATCCACCGGTGCCACGATTCATAACTGTTTGCATAAGATCTGTCATTAAATATGCGGTTTCTGCGCTCAAGACTTCTTCTTGCTCAACGCCAAATTCTTTCAAAACATTTCCATATCGATCTTCTACCCGCGTAATACCAAAAGGCTTAGAATACACACCTTGATTGCCAAAAGCAGAATAGGCGGCAACCATTTCAATGGGAATGACTTCCGACGTTCCCAAAGCAATCGCATCCACCGCACGAATATTGGTAGAGATGCCCATTCGTTGTGCTGTCTTTTTCACTTGTTCTGCTGGCGCCAATCCGCGCTGAACCAATCGAACAGAAATAAGATTCATGGATTTCCGTAAGCCTTCCCGCAAAGTGGTAGCGCCTCCTGTGCTTAAATCATAATTTTGTGGTTTCCACTTTACCCAAGCTCCATCCATGTTTTGCACATTAAGCACCACGGGTTGATTCAATAATTGCTCCGTGACTGGATAACCATTATCCAATGCTGTGGTATAAACGAGGGGTTTAAAAACCGAACCAGGTTGACGTTTTAACTGAACTGCTCGATTAAATTGATCGTGGTAATCCGGTCTTCCTCCAACCATAGCAAGGATGGCGCCAGTTTTAGTATCCAGTGCAACAAAGGCACTTTGAACTAATAATTTGTCCCGAAGATCTTTGTATAATTCCATTTCTCCGGCTAACATTCTTTTTACTGAATCTTCTGGAAACAGGGTCAAATAAGCCAAACGCTCAAACTCTTCTCTATCGTTGTAAAGCCGCTTATTCAGCTTTTTCTGGTTTTCACGAATGGATTCCATAACGGATCTTTCTGCGATTTTTTGTAATCGCGAATCCAATGTGGTATAAATTTTTAGCCCATCTCTATAAATATTAATCCCAAGCGCTTCGTCTTCCTTTTCCATGATTCGACGTACATATTCAGTGAAATAAGGTGCAATTCCTCGCTTAGATTCTTCTAAAATATTTTCAATTAACTTGGATTTTGCCACCTTGTATTCCATCAATCTCAAATAGCCCTGCTCTCTCATAAGTCTCAAGACTGTATTCCTTCGCCTCAATGCTCTCTCTGGATGTCGAATAGGCGAATAATTGGCAGGTGAAGGCAACACTCCAACCAAAAGCGCTGACTCATCGATGGTTAATTCTATAGATTCCTTCCCAAAGAAACGTTTCGAAGCTGATTCCACGCCATAAGTCCCATGTCCAAAATGGACCGTGTTTAGATACATTTCAAGAATTTCATCTTTGGTGTAAGTCCGCTCGATTTGAACAGCTGTAATGATTTCTTTGATTTTTCGGGTATAACTATTTTCGAAACCAATCGTCTTGTAAAGACTTCGAGCCAACTGTTGCGTCAAAGACGAAAATCCTTGTGCATATGGATCAAAAGATAGGACATTCACCACCACCGCTCGAAAAACACTTCGGAGAGAAATTCCCCAATGATCATAGAATCGTTTATCTTCCGATGCCACCACGGCTTGGCGCATATGTTTTGGAATATCTTTTAACTCAACAAAAACCCGTTTCTGTATAAATAACTCATCCAAGACTTGACCATCTGCAGAATATATTCGTGTAACCAAATCTGGATCATAATTTTCTAATTGCTCCAAAGAAGGTAAGTCTTGAGCCAATAAGATTAATAAGAGAAGAACAGCTAAAGCGCCTACAAAAATGACAGCTAAGCTTCGCATAAAAATTTTGTTGATACTGATATTTGATTTTTTCTTGGACATTATTGAATATTAGACAATAAGAAACAAAAATTAAAAGAAAAAACTAGACTAAAGTTCCGAAACAGCTCAATCTTTTTTCCTCGGAGAAATCATTTTTTCTGGTTGGACAACGCGATCAAATTCTTCTCCAGACATATAATCAAGTTCAATAATGGTTTCCCGAAGCGTTTGTTTTTTTGCATAAGCGGTCTTGGCTACTTTCGCAGCTTTATCATAACCAATATGTGGATTGAGCGCTGTAACCAACATAAGAGAATTATATAAATTGGAATCAATCCGCTCTTTGTTTGCTTCAATCCCTTTCACCGCATTATCATTGAAAGAATCCGCCACATCTCCTAATAATCGAATAGATTGGAGAATATTGAAAGCCAAGACGGGACGAAAAACATTTAATTCGAAATTTCCACTTGCTCCAGCAAAAGTGATGGTCGCATCATTTCCCATGACTTGCGTACAAACCATGGTCATGGCTTCGCATTGTGTCGGATTTATTTTTCCCGGCATAATGGATGAACCTGGCTCATTGGCAGGCAAAATAATTTCACCAATACCCGATCGTGGACCGCTAGCAAGCCAACGAATATCATTGGCGATTTTGAATAAACTCCCAGCTAAAACTTTTAAAGCACCAGAGAGTTCAACAATACAATCTTGTGCCCCCAGTGCTTCAAATTTATTTGGAGCGGTTCGGAAAGGAAGCTCTGTTAGTTTGGAGATTTCTTCCGCGGACATCTCACCAAATCCTTCTACAGAATTTATCCCTGTTCCGACAGCGGTGCCGCCCATGGCTAATTCATAACAATGATTTAAGGTGTTTTCGATTCGTTTTATACCATGCTCAATCATAGAAACGTAGCCAGAAAATTCTTGGCCTAAACTCAAAGGTGTTGCATCCTGTAAATGGGTTCGTCCCAATTTGATAATATCCGAAAAGGCCTCTTCTTTTTCTTTCAATCCATCTTTTAGTCGATTCAAAGCAGGAAGCAAATGTCCCGTAACAGACTCTACTGCTGCAATGTTGATAGCAGAAGGAAAAGTATCATTTGTAGATTGGGCCATATTCACATGATCATTGGGATGAATCGGTGTTTTTGAGCCCAATTCGCCTCCCATCATTTCGATGCCACGATTGGCAATGACTTCATTAAAATTCATATTGGTTTGGGTACCACTTCCAGTTTGCCAAACCACCAAAGGAAAATGATCATCCAATTTCCCTTCAATCACTTCGTCCGCCGCTTTATGAATGGTTTGCATGAGAGATTCATCCAAATTTCCCAAACGATGATTGACCGAAGCGGCTGCTTTTTTTAAAATCCCATAAGCGCGAATAAATTCTCGTGGGAAACGTTCATCCCCAATTTTAAAATTTTGAAAAGAACGTTGTGTCTGTGCGCCAAAATATTTATCTGAAGGAACCTCTATATGTCCAATGCTATCTTTCTCTGTTCGAGTTGACATTATCTACTCCACAATCCAAGTATCACCTGAATTTAATAATTTGTTAAAATCACCTGGACCTAATTTCTCAACGGCGGCTGAAATTTGTTCATCCACCTTTTTGTTATATGTGGGTTTATCCACGCAATAAATAACACCAATTGGCTCAGGTAAAATAGGATGACTCGTCCAATTTGAAATGATATTTGCTAAATCTAAATTGCTTTCATCATGCACGAGCAAATCATCCAAACTATAATCATCCATAGAAACAACGGTTGGGGTAAAACCGTCCAAGCGAATCCCCTTACTTCCTTTCGCAAAAACCATAGGCTTTCCATGCTCAAGTTCAATCACATTATCTAATTTATCTGCGCCCGTATAGGGCGCATACGCACCATCATTGAAAATATTACAATTTTGGTAAATTTCAGTGAATGAACTTCCAGAATGTTGATAAGATCGTTTTAATATAGAAGCCAAATGAGATTGCCAACGATCAATGGTTCGTGCTACAAATGTGGCTTGCGAACCCAAAGCTAGTGCAGGGGGATTTAATGGATAATCTATTGAGCCAAATGGAGAGGCTTTAGTTACTTTCCCAACTTCAGATGTAGGTGAATATTGACCCTTCGTTAAGCCATAGATTCGATTATTAAAGAGTAAAACATTTAAATCCATATTTCGGCGAAGCGCATGAATAAAATGATTTCCACCGATAGATAAGGCATCTCCATCTCCTGTTACCACCCAAACCGAAAGATCCGGGTTCGCTAATTTAACGCCAGAAGCAATGGGTAAAGCACGCCCGTGAATAGAATGAAATCCATAAGTATTCATATAATAAGGAAATCGACTGGAACAGCCAATCCCAGAAATAAAAACAAAGTCTTCTTTCTTTCGTCCAAATGTGGGCATATTTTTTTGGGTCTGGGCTAAAATAGCATAATCACCACAACCAGGGCACCAGCGCACTGATTGATCTGATACAAAATCTTTCTTACCTAAAGGAGCTACTTCTATCGTGTTTGTCATAAGATTATCCTATTAATTCTTTAGCTTTTTCAACCAGTAAACTGGCCCGAAGTGGTTTCCCGCGAACTACATTGTAGCCTTGCGCATCTATCAAATATTCTGCCCGAATCAACTTAATCAATTGTCCGTTATTTATTTCAGGAATGAGCACTTTTTTGAATTGGGTCAAAATATTGCCCAAATCTTTTGGAAATGGATTAATCCATCTCAAATTCACTTGAGAAACTGAAAATCCATCTTCTTGAAGTTGTTCCGTTGCCGATCTAGCTGAACCGCAAGCGCCGCCCCAACTCAGAATCAACAAATCACCTTTATCTTCCCCAATAATTTCTGTGGCGGGTAATTCATTTGCAATTCGATTCACTTTTTCTTGGCGAATCATGGTCATCTCATGATGATTGTCAGGGTCATAACTCACATTACCAATGCCATCTTTCTTTTCTAATCCACCAATACGATGCTCTAAACCAGGAACGCCTGGAATAGCCCAAGGTCGCCCAAGTGTTTTTGCATCTCTGTTATATGGATGATAAATCTCATCCTCTTTTGGAAGCACTTTGATAAAATTTGTTTCTATTTCTGCGAGCGCTTCTAGAGAGGGGATTTTCCACGGTTCAGAACCGTTGGCTAAATAGCCGTCCGTCAAAAGAAAAACTGGCGTCATATATTTTAAAGCGATACGACTCGCTTCATAGGCTGCAAAAAAACAATCTCCAGGTGTGGCGGCAGCAATAATGGGAATCGGTGCTTCACCATTTCGGCCATACATGGCTTGCAATAAATCTGATTGTTCTGTTTTTGTAGGCAGTCCTGTACTCGGCCCGCCCCGTTGAACATTTATCACAAGCAGTGGTAATTCCGTAATCAACGCTAAACCCAAAGCTTCAGATTTTAAAGCAACGCCAGGTCCAGAGGTCGCTGTAACAGCAAGGTTGCCCGCAAAGGCCGCACCAATGGCTGAAGTAATGCCAGCAATTTCGTCTTCTGCTTGAAATGTTTTTACCCCAAATTGTTTCCACGAAGATAGGGCATGAAGAATATCACTCGCAGGGGTAATCGGATATCCGCCATAAAATAAATTCATTTTGGCTTTTTCTCCCGCAGCCAGAACCCCTAGTGCGGTGGCATAATTTCCATTAATATTTCGATATTTCCCTGGGGGAAGAATTGCTTTTTCTATTTTATAACGTGTGGTAAATATTTCTGCAGTATCTCCATAATTATATCCTGCATTCAACGCCCGTTTATTGGCTTCGGCAATAGCTGGTTTTTTCGCAAATTTAGTCTCTAACCAATTTTCAGTAGGCTCGAGGGGACGGTCATACATCCAATACAAAACCCCCAAAGCAAATAAATTTCGACTCCTCAAAACCATCTTTGCTGGCAAGTCCATTCCTTCGCAAGCATGGGTCACCATCTTGTTCATTTCAATTGAAAATACTTTATAGTTTTCTTCTAATGAGCCATCTTCTAGGGGATTCGATTCAAATCCCGCAAGGGATAAATTCTTTTTGGAAAAGGCATCTGTATTAAGGATAATCGTCCCACCCAATATCAACTCGGGTAAGTGCACTTTCAAGGCGGCAGGATTCATGGCAACCAAAACACCAGGCACATCTCCAGGCGTATGAATTTCTTTTGAAGAAAATTGGATTTGGAACGCACTTACGCCCGCCAAAGATCCGGCAGGGGCACGGATTTCTGCTGGATAATCAGGCAAGGTACTTAAATCATTTCCTAGTACAGCAGCTGTGTCCGTAAATCGTCCACCCGTAAGTTGCATGCCATCGCCCGAATCACCAGCAAATCGAATAACAGCTAAATCTAAAGTTTTTGTTGTTTTTGGCATAAAATCTCGGAAATTAGAAAGGTTTTAAAAAAGGTTTCATCGGGTAGGGGTGGTTTGTTACCATTTATACATTCGAATTTATCCCTAAATTTACCTTTATATTAGCGAGGGGGTAAAGACATTTATTTGAAGAGTCTTTCCCTCTCCCAAAGAATTAATTTAATCCAATCTTCAAAATCTTCATGTTCTTCCACACCATCATCAATCACAGCAACAATAATTTCTTCTGAACCTGTTGTAATGTCCCAAGCAAGTTCAGTATTTATATCATACCCCGAAATGCCTCCGCTTTGACCTGTATTATTCAAATGCCATTGCAATGGATAAAATTCATCTACCAGTCTGACAATCGGCGTTGTATGAACTATTTGCCCCCAAATTGTTCTTGAATCAGAATCCAATACCATGGCTAACTCCAATGGATTCATGGAATTATCGTAGGTAAGTGATTCCGGTTCAGTGTTTAAAGGTAATTCTGCAATTTCGACCTGAATTAATCCTGAAAGTGCATTCCCATTTGCATCTCTTAATATAACTGAAATCGCTTCTTCTACGGCTTCGTAGTTGGCTGTGATTGTCCCATAAGGTTCTGTAAATACTACATCAGTTTCTAAATCAGCTTCATGCCCATTAAATTCTGCATCACCTGACCAATTGGTAAATTCATAGGTGAATGCACCATTTTCTACTATTTCTGTTGCTCGAAGGCGGTATGTGGGGATATTTGGTATAAAATTGGGATTTTGGTCTTGAAATACTTCATGAGAAATATCAGGATAAAAATATGCATCCGGTTGAACCCATTCCGCAGGCTCTGCATCAGGGTTTTCTAAATACCAGGGGTCGTGAAGTTGTAGTGCGATTGGATGATGCACACTGATATTTACTGTATTTTGTAGCTTATAAAACGCATCAATATTTTGGTCTGAAATAGATGAAATACTATTTTCCAAAAAATACTTCGAAGAGGATGCCCATTGATTATGTATATAATCACCATCCACATCTAAATATGTTTTAATAAAATAAGGATCAGAAATCACAATCTCAACCAACGATCCCGATGGCTCTCTATAATATTCATATTCTGATGTATTCTGGTTATCAAGGCTTAACGTTCCATGCAAGTTGCTCTGCTCCTCACCAACTAATCTGTTGGTCAAATAGACTTGGGCTATATCCAAATTTTCCCTTCCATCTATATATTGTAAATCTGTGTTATTGGGGTCAATCCAATCTTTCAATCTGTTTGTGCTGCTGTTCCCATGATCCCACGAATAGGCAAAACTTCCATAATGTGTTCCTTTCAATACATCGCATGGAGCATACCCATTACCCGAATGGTCTTGCCCAATAATTCTATAATTGGAATTATATAACGGAGAACCTGAAGAGCCTCCTTCCGTCGTCCCAATATCCCAATTTTCAACATACCAGTGAGAATTTGGTAAATAATCCCAAGCATAGTTAAGAGAAATTGGGTCACTATCAAAAGCAATCTTTTTTATATCGTTTGCAGGATGATGAATACCTACAACATTTGAGGCCAAAATGTCCTCTCTCGACCATCCAGAATAAAAGACATCATAATCCAAGGGAATGGTCTCATTGTTTATCTCAAGCAAGGCAAAATCAGAAGATGAATTCATCGCTCTTATAATCATACCCTGCACTGTTTGATTTGTTGGTCCATCTTCATTATTACAACTAGGGCTTTCATAGTTAAACATTGTAATCCAATTTACTTGGTCACCTGGTTCATATCCAAAATAATCAACGCAATGTTCTGCTGTCAGAAAATATTGTATATCTTCATTTTCTGTATTATTAATCAACGCACCCGAACACCAACGTGTATTATTCCCAAGCAAAATCATTGCAACCGATCTCTTCTGATCAGACCAATCTGCCCACTCAGTACAATTCACATTAATGTTACACGATTCTGAATCGCCATAGCCAAAAATGTTCCTGTAATCATGAACTACATGTGCTATTTCCAATAATTCCCCAGATGCACCGGGTGGAAGAAATAATTCAACAATTATATTTTCACCTTGTACTGGCTGTGTTGAGAATTCTCCATTTGGTGTGTTGTTGTAGTCTGTAAATGCACCAATTATATGAGTTCCATTCTCGTTGTATATGGACAGTTTTGCACCCACAGGTAGCTGGTAGTGGCTATAAACAAGACTAATAGAATATGCACCTGGCGAACTAATCTTCATTCTCCAAAGTCTTTCATCGTTACCTAGGTCTTTCCATAAACCTGAATTAGTAAGATTAAATTGTGTCGGATGAGCATATGCAAATCGCATTGGTGTATCCATTGATTCTATGGCATCTTCAATTATTAACGAATCCACATTCACAACCGGCATTATTGCAACCGGTATGGCACTCCTGTTTAAATTATGGATGATTCCATAAGGCGTTTCATTCGTACTTACCTGTGCTTGAATAATAGTGAATAATACTATTATCCCGAAGTATCTGATTGACTGTTTCATTTTATTATCCATTTGGTTTTTTAAGTTTACTTGCCTGTTTTTTCTGTAAAATATCTTTGTTTAATTCTTTAAACCCCGCGTGACCAAGGCGGTAAGGCGATTACCAACATAACCCACAACTACAAACAGGTCTCCGTTATAATCAGCTGATTGTGACCAAACATTACCATTCCCCCAATATTGGTTGACCGAATTATCATAATTCCAAGTGATACCATTATAATGAGCTGTATTCCAACGTGTGCTTACTAGAAAAATATCATTTGTTTCTAATGCTTTAATATGAGTTGTATGAAAATAAGCGCCTTTATTATATTTGTTTTCATGTACGTAAACCGATGTTTTTTCAATATAGTTATATTTCCATAAGCCACCCATCATAGTGGCATAAACAGTATCTGATTTAACATTTACATTCAGCACAGCACCATAATCTTCAGCGTTTGACAAATAATGATCCGATTCATAAAGAATATTCCAAATACTATTTGAATACTCCAAAAGAACATTTCCCCAAAAATCTACATTTGTAAATCCAGTTACAAAGATATGCTCTCCATCTTCTGTGCCATCTATATCTATCAATTCCACATCCGTTCCACTCTCCATTTTAACAAACTCACTTCCATCATAGTGAACAATGCTACCATTTAAACCTACAAAATACATATTGGACGAAGACGTTCCCCACATTGTATTAATACTAACTCCATCAAAACCCATATTATGCAAATGATACATTGTCCATTCATTTCCATCCCAATGTTTTGGAAAACCTGAACAAACCCAAATGTCATCTTCTGAAAAATAGTGTATGGCATTTAATTCTGCTCCACTATGAATTTTCATCATTTCCCACTCTTCTCCATCCCAGTGAGCTGCATTATAATTTGCATAGCTCGGTACGTAACCATCAGAATCTGGTATAGATAATGCACCCACAGCCCAAATATCATTCTCATTGACTATCCAGACATCCTTTAAATAACTTCCGTATTCTCCTAAAGTATCAATCTCCCAAGTAAAATTATGGCTGGTGGTGTCCATAGTCATTGCGGATAAAGTATCGCTGTATTCTGTTCTAATATCTCCATCCAATACGAAAGCATGGTATTGATATTCAGTTGATGGGGTGAGTGGTCCGTCTGTAAGAATCGTATCTCTCGGTGTATTTTCTATGGTATAAATCCCAACGGTAGAATCATCTCTTAATAATTCAAAGGTAAATGAGTCTGCTGTATCTAATACAGTTGCTTTAATCTTTAGACTGGTGGTCCATTGAGACTCTAAAGATAAGGAAAGGGATGATTGGGTTAATTCAATCTCTTTTTTATCATCAGGTGGGTCTATTTTAGGACAAGCTACAATTATGAGAAAACATAGGATTAACGTGTATTTATTCATTTTTGATCCTTTATAATACCGTCTATTTTAACAAGACCATCTTGTTGGATTGAGTAAACATCTTCATTCCATTTGTTTGTAAACTAAAAAGCGATTGCCCGTATCATTCGGGTATATCACTAGCTTTCGTTGGTTTTACGCTTTTAGAACCCCTTGCTTCCAGCCGACAATTCCGCCCAACAAAATGGCGGACAAGCCTGCGAACAGGGGGTTTGCTTTATTTATTGTTCTCATTTCATTATAGATTTTAACCTAATCAGTTTGTAGTGTAACTGCTTTCAAAGATTTCCTCTGTTTTGGCGTTTACTGCGATGATGCTTAAACCTAAAGACTCGCCTAAATTTTTCTTTGTAAATCCGTATTGCTGAAAAAGGTATAGAAAAATATCTTTCTCAAATTTGGCGTTGGCTTCCTTCCAATTAAAATTTTTAAGTTTTTCTGCAATATAAAGCTGTAAAGGTTGTACTAATATTTCCGATGGTGTTTGGCTTAACATTTCTTTTAACCGCGGGACAGGATATCCTTTCTTCTTTATTTGGCGTTGCTTGCTGTAATAAGAATTTGAAGTCAACCCCATGCGTTTTAGAAAATCATTGGATGTAGCCGCTTGGTTGCGGTGATACATGATTAAATGATATTGAAACAGAGGTTTGATTTCTACCCATTTTTTTCCCAATGCAAATTCAAATGGTTTTTCAACAACAATACCTTTTAATTTTCTAAAGTTCAGCTTCTGTGAATAACTCACATATTCCATGATAGCAAGCCGACGGGGTCCATTAAAACCTAAACCATTGTCCACCTGCTTAACGGCATGATCAAACCCTAATTTATAATAATGCAACGCTTGTTCTGGTTTATTCAGGTGCTCATCATACCATTTACCAATAAGCATACATTCTTCGGGAATCTGGGAGACAACATGATGGATACTTGCTATATTGTATGCTTTAACCATGTAATCCACGGCATTATCATAATTGTATTTTTTATGGTACGTAAGTGCAATGTTTTCCAATGCCAACACCTTGACATAGTTACTCTTTGCGGATTCAACCACTATAAATAACGCATCCAACGCTTTTTGATATTCTTCGTTTTCATAGTACCAGTATCCCAATCCATTTAAGGCAATATCTAACATGTAAGGTATCTTGTATTTTTTTGCTGCTGTTTCTGTTTTAATTAAATAATCTTTAGCCGTTTCCATCTCTCCATTTGCTAGATGGATAAATCCAAGGCGTGATAGACCAATGACATACTGATAATAAATTTTGTTCTTGAAAAATTCATTAACACGCTTTTGCATAATGGCAATCATTACTGAATTATTTTCAGCCTGGAATGTTTCTAACTGATAATTAATAAGCATAAGAAGATTTTTTGATTTAACGTGTTGTTTTGCCTGGTTTGCGTATTGTTCAGATAATTTTTTGTCCTGTAATACACGATAGAACAAACACATTTCATAATACAGAAAAGCCCGGTAATCTCCCTTAATCATATCGGGGCGTGCTTCTATTATTTCTTGCGCACAGTGAAACAATTCTTTTGCCCGGATAAAATCACCTTCTAAAAAAAATAATCTACCAATACTAGTATAAATGGCAGATTTCAATTCAATATTATCTATAACATCTGGGTTAAAATTAGAACAAACGATGGAAAGCTCATCCTGATTAAAAAAACCAATCTGGTTATAATAACCAAATAATGAATCTTCTGTAAAAAAATCGGGTTTTATAAATGTTTTAATTGAAACCATATTAATTTATTCCTCCGCCACCGCCGGCCATCAATACACCTCTATCGCCTGTTGAAATATCACAAACACCGTTTGATCCGGTTGTAACAGCTTTTGCTTGTACGGTTATATCTGATTCAATATTAATCCAGTCTCCATTTTCATTCAAATAATGTGTATTAACAGCATTGGATATTGTAACAACAGTTAGATTTTCAAATGTAATAGTCCCATCGTTGAATAAAGTTGTTGTATAGGTTTCATTATTAACTTGATCTGTCCAAGAGCCGGAGGGTAGGCGTTCTTCACCACGAGAAAGATAAACATTGTTGGGGTCGCTTTCATGCCCATATACAGTTCCATAAGGTGGTGATTGTTCAATCTGACCAGTCGGTGCAACTGTTCTGTATAAAGATCCGTCCCCACCACCTAAGAAAGGAGCAACAGTTTCAGTAACTATTTTGCCGTTATAGCTTAGTAATTCTGTGGGTTGGTTTATTTTTTCCTGACAGGCAAAGAAAAACAAAAATGCCAAGACAAATAGATTAGTATACTTACTCATAATTAACTCCTATTTCTTAATTAATGGATGTTTCTTCTAAAAAAAGGTACTAACTGAAGAAGAAGAATTCAACATATTTTAATAGAATATATATTATTTTTATTGTATTTTTATTTTTTTCTAATAATTAATGGATTATTCAATTATTTTTGACTATATATAATACAACAAGTATTAATCTTGCTAAATTAATTTAATCCAAGCTTCAAAATCGCTCCTATTTCTTCAGAATAAAAGCTAATTTGAACCATGACAGATCGAGATAAAATACGACTCACCACTTTAAGTCATGGCTCTGGTTGAGCATGTAAAATAGGTCCGAATGACCTCGCTCAAGTTTTGGGCGATCTTAAAGTGCCAATAGATGATTCCGTCGTTGTGGGCTTTGATGGCGCCGATGATGCGGCCGCCGTGCGTCTGGATGATGGAAAAATATTAGTCCAATCCGTTGATTTTTTTACGCCTATCGTTGATGACCCTTATCAGTTTGGACAAATTGCCGCTGCCAATGCTTTGTCTGATATTTATGCAATGGGCGGAAAGCCCCTCTTCGCATTGAATATTGTTGGATTCCCAATTAATGATTTGCCCAAATCGGTTCTCACAGAAATTTTACAAGGTGGCGCAGACAAAGCGGCTGAAGCAGGCATCCCGATTGTGGGCGGGCACTCTATTGATGATAAAGAACCAAAGTATGGTATGGTGGTTACGGGAGAAGTAGAAGAAAAAAATCTTTGGAAAAATTCAACCGCTCAATCAGGAGATGTGCTGATTTTAACAAAACCCTTAGGAACAGGCATTGTGGCCACCGCCATTAAAAAAGGAAAAGCCTCTCATG
>Ga0209663_1000437_pt1 | contig 23953 bp, 28 predicted proteins | sample SaaInlV_135m_DNA_2_FD_184667 | JGI IMG/M metagenome (GOLD analysis project Ga0209663, IMG submission 184667) | Marine microbial communities from expanding oxygen minimum zones in the Saanich Inlet - Saanich Inlet SI073_LV_120m_DNA (SPAdes) (version 2) | ecosystem: Environmental > Aquatic >... | reverse complement strand
ATTTTGCATATAAAAAAAATTATTCAAAGATTAGAATACTAACTGAGCTTGAATCATTACCACAAATCAAAAACCTAGAAAATAAATTCCAATTTTATTTAATGCAGAAAAAACTCTAATCTACAAACTTGACTGTATTTGTAATTGAGCCTAGCTTTTCTATTTCCATCTCTATCAAATCCCCGTCTTTTAGATATGGCACATTTGGATTATTCAATGCAACCCCCGCAGCAGTTCCTGTTGAAATTATATCTCCTGGTTCTAGTGTCATGGATTTACTTAGTATTGATATTATCGATGGAATTTTTATGAACATATTTGATGTTGTAGAGTTTTGTCTAATAGTTCCGTTAACTTTTGTTAAAAGTTTAAGATTCTGAGGATCATCAATTTCATCTTTTGTTGTAATCCATGGACCACATGGTGCAAATGTATCAAATGATTTTGCTCTTGTAAATTGTTTATCCATTGCTTGGATGTCTCTTGCTGATACGTCATTAAGTATCATATATCCAAAAATTTTATCCATTGCCTCTTCTTCAGAAACATTCTTACATTTTTTTCCAATTATCAAAGCAAGTTCTACTTCATAATCTAATTCTTTGACAAACTTTGGACAAACTATTTCTGAAACTGTTCCATTAAGCGTAGTTTTTGGTTTATTTACTATAGCTGGCTCTTTTGGAGGCGTTAATTTTTGTTCTTCTGCATGATCTTTGTAGTTGAATGCCAAACAAATTATTTTGTTAGGATTTGGAATTGGTGCCAAAACATCAAATTCTGATAATTTATGTTTAAATTCAATTTCACTAATCTTTGGTAAAATTTCTTCAAACCAACCATCAAATAAAAAATCTCTAACATTAATTGGAATTGGTATTCCGGTAGAATTAGTAATGTCATCTTTTGTGGCAATTTTTCCATCTTTGACTAGTCCAAAAGTTTCTTTACCTGATTTTACTACTCTTGCAATTTTCATTTTTTCTCACTTGTGTGTAAATATGACTTGGTGTGTTGATTCTTTTCTACAATAACCAAATCTTATGAATTGGATTTCATCACCGTCTTTTAACTTTAAGTATGCTTGTTCTACAAAACCTTCTACTTCTTTTAGACTATCTTCATTAAATTTCTCGCCAAAAAATAACTGATCAGGAACTATAATTTTGATTTTTATTGGTTCTCCAGCAACCCATTGTATTTTTTTTTCAATATTTTCGGCATTTTCTGAAATAAATTCTGCAGTAAGATCTGAACTATCTGTTATCTTAACAATTCCAATTCCTAAGAGCCTTATTGATTCTTCATTCTTCAAATCTTTTGCATCCTCCCCTTCAATCATAACTGAATTATCAATATTGACAGTTCGTTTTCCTAAATCCATTGTAGGATGATTTGATAAATGAAATTCACTTGATGGAAGATTTGCAATTTTCAGTTCCTTTGGATTACGTACCATGTGTAACCTGACACTTTCACCGTCGATAATTTTCTTGTTAAATGCCTCTAGAGATGCAAATGGGGAAACCGTATCATTTTTTGTTAATCCTAATGATAAGATGAACTTTTTCACAGCTTCTGGTCTGATTCCTCTCCTTCGTAATCCTTCTAGAGTTGGCAATCTTGGGTCATCATACCATGGAACTTTTCCATTTTCAATCAGTGGTTTTAATGCACTTTTTGATACCGGCATTCCTTCTAGGTCTAATCTGCCAAAAAAGATGAATTCTGCCTTTTCCATTCCTAATTTATCTAAAATTGTATGATGGAGCTCTTTTCTCAGTTCAAATTCCTTTGATCTCATAGCATGTGAAACCTTGCTAATACTGTCAAAAATTATGCCTGCAAAATCGTATGTTGGCCAAACTTTGTATTTTTGCTCTTGTCTTGCATGTCTTTTTGTGTTAATCCTGAATAGTGCTGGATCTCTCATTGTTGTATTTCCAGATTGCATATTCCCTCTAAATCGCAATAATGCTTGTCCTTCTTTGAAGCCTTTTTCATCAAACATCTTGTGCCACAATTTTTCATTTTCTTCTAAACTTTGTTTGGTGCAACGACATTCAGTCATTTCTCTTCTGTCTTTACTAATACTGTCTTGACTACATGTACAGACATACGCATCATTTGATTTTATAATTTGATCTGCTTTCTTGTAAAGTATGTCTAAACTATCTGAAACATATTCAACACTATCATATTTTATTCCCAACCAATCCATTCCAACCTTAATTGCAGCATAATATTCTAATCGTTCAGTTCCTGGATTTGTATCCTCAAATCTTAAAATTATTTTTCCACCATGCATCTTGGCATATTCATCACTAATTATGGCAGCTTTTGCATGACCTATATGTGGATAACCATTTGGTGCGGGAGGAAATCTTGTAATAATTTCTTTTCCTTCTATATTTTTTAAAGCTGGTAAAGTATTTTCTTTTTGTGGTTTCTCTTTTTTAATCTCTAATAACTCTGGATATTTTTCTTGTATTTCCTTTTGCTGTTTTTCAAGTGGAATTTGATTTATTTCTGACACAATTTCAGTAATTATTGGTGATATCTCTTTTGCTTTTTGTCTTAACTCTGGTACATTCCCCATTATTTTTGCAAGAATTGTTTTATCTCTTGTTTGACCTTCATGTTCTGCAGCATTTTGTAACGCAAACTTTCTAATCTCATTTTTTATTTCTTCGTCATTCATTTTATAATGTCACTAACTTTACAGTATCCATTTTTTTGTTAATCTGAAAATCTTTTGTTATGTCACTAACTGAATTTGCTTCTCCTTTCAACATGAAAAGTTCCATACATTTATCGCCTTCAATCTTACTGTGTAAATGTGTCGTAATAAGATCCTCATAGGAATGTTTGATCCCATTTACTTGATTATCATATTCGTCATTATGTACAACTAGCAAAATGGCATTAACATTTCCTGAAAGATTTTCCTTTTGTTTTTCTTCTGAAACAAAACTTCGAATCCCTGCTCTTATTGCATCAGACCTTCCTGAAAATCCAAGATTCTTTTGTAAGGTATCAATTTCTTTGAGAATTTCCTCAGTTAATGAGATAGAAACTATTGGCATATGCTCATTGTTATTAAGAAACATAAAAATTTTAGGTAAATGTTATTAACTTTTTACACATTTATTAATAATAAAGCGCGGATTTACGTATGATTGTTGATATTGAAAATCTATCTGTTGATTATTCTGGAATTAAGGCGTTAGATAAGATAAGCTTCGGAATTGCTGAAGGTGACTTTTTAGGAATTATTGGCCCAAATGGTGCTGGAAAATCCACCCTGTTTAGATGCATGCTTGGATTGCATACTGGATATGATGGAACCATTAAATTCTTTGATAAAGATATTCATGAATCAAAAAAATATCTCTCCCAGATAGGTTATGTTCCTCAAAAACCTGTAATCGATAAAAATTTTCCAGCAACTATTAGAGAGATTCTTGCAATGAGTCAGCATTCAAATAATCCTAAAAAAATTGATGACGCATTGCAAAAGGTTTGGATGCATGAACTAGCTGATAGACGAATTGGTGATCTATCTGTTGGCCAACAACAGCGTGTATTCATTGCAAAAGCATTAGTAAATTCTCCAAAAATTCTAGTATTAGATGAACCAGTTACTGGTATTGATATGTATAATCAAGATTTATTCTTTCAGATTCTAGGTGATTTAAATAAAAAAGAAAAAATTTCTATTATTTGGTCATCTCATGATTTAGATGCAGTAGAAAGACTTGCTAACAAGGTTGCTTGTCTTAACAAAACTCTCTTCTTTCATGGTATTTCTGAAGACTTCTTTTCAGATGAAGAGATGATGAAGAAATATTCTGAAACTTCTATGCAAATGCATATGCACCATCATTGATGTAAAATGGTTTTTGAATTTTTATCTGATCAATCAGTACAATATGCACTAATCTCTGGTATAGCAATTGCATTATTTTGTAGTACCGTAGGATTATTTTTAGTTCTTAGAAAGTTTGCATTATTTGGAGATGCTTTAGCACATACTGCTTTTGGTGGCGTAGCGTTTGGTCTATTCATCGGAGTCTATCCTTTATGGGCAGCTTATATTGTATCGATACTTGGTGCATTAGGTCTTACCAAACTTCGTCAAAGATTTGATATTTCTGGTGATGCTGCAGTTGCAATTCTATTGACAAGTGGAATAGCTGTTGGAATTATACTATTTAGTATAACTGATGTTGATGATCACCAATTAGATGATGAACATGATGTAAAACAATTGAATGGTATTCAAAATATTGAAGAATCTCACGATGAAGAATCTCACGATGAAGAATCTCACGATGAAGAATCTCACGATGAAGAATCTCACGATGAAGAATCTCACGATGAAGAATCTCACGATGAACACGATATGAATGATTTTCGTGATATGAAACACGCCCATGATATGGAAGAATTCCTATTTGGCTCAATTTTACAAATCAAGCAAGAAAATGTCATAACAATTCTCATTCTATGTGTAATTATCTTGATTATTCTAAGAATAATCTACAAGAAACTACTTTATGCTACATTCTCTGAAGAACAAGCCAAAGTATCAGGCATTCCTGTAGAGAAAATTAATTATTTACTAATTGGAATGTCTGGGGTAGCAGCTGTAACCTCTATGCAATTAGTTGGTGTATTGCTTGTTTCTGCACTTTTTGTAATTCCGAACGTCTCTGCTATGCTTTATGGTCGTTCTTTCAAACAAACTATTACGTTATCGACCAGTTTTTCACTATTTTCTGTTGTTATGGGTATAATCATAGCTATTCCATTTGGAATAGAACCATCTGGATGTATTGTATTACTTGCAATTGGAATTTTGATAGTTTCATTGATAATCAAGTCTACTGGAATTGTTAAAACAACTGGTTTCTCACCTAAAGTGGCATGATAAAAACTCCTTGTCCAATATGCGATAAGCATATGCGAGATCATGATGAAAAAGAAATTGAAAAATGTCTTTGGGAATTTGTCAGAGAATCTAAAAACCCTGTAGTATATGCTTCTAGAAAAAAAAGAATTTGTCCCATATGTGAAAAAGAAATGCTAGATCATAATATTAGCGAAACACGTGTATGTGTAAAACAGTTTGTTGATGATGTTGAAAGTTTAGAACTTTAAGAAATTATGTCAAATACTTCGTTTCACTACAAAATCTAAAAGACTCACCATTTCCTTTTTGTCACTTCCTGAATAACTATCAAGTGATTTTGTTGCTTTTGTTGCATACTGCAGTGCTTTTTTACGTACTTCCTCTTCAATTCCTAATGTTCTAATTGTATTAACTGCAATCTGAACATCTTTTTTTGCAGCATTTGATTTTCCAAAAACTTTCATAATCTTTTGTTTGTCTTTACCTCTTGCCTTTCTTATTGCTAAAAGAATTGGTAGTGATTTTTTACCTTCACGGATATCATTTCCAACTGGTTTTTTTGTTACTTTACTATCTCCCATAATTCCGATTAAATCATCTGTTATTTGAAAAGCAATTCCCAGATTACGCCCAAATATTGATAAATTCTTTACATCTTTTGGTTTTTTCTTTGCACAAATTGCACCCATTGCACAAGATACTTCAAAAAGAACTGCAGTTTTTTTCTCAATCATCTTGATATATTCTTGTTCAGTTGGAATTCTTTTATTTTCTGCAAGTTTTACGTCATCTACCTGCCCTTCACAAATTTCTACACATGCTTTTGATAGTTTAGTAACTAATTGCGTAGTGTAATTTGAAGAAAGTTTTGATTTTGATGAGATTGTGTGATATGCCTTTGAGTATAATACGTCTCCAGCTAAAATTGCTAGTGGCATATCAAATTTATTGTGAGTAGTTGGAACACCATGTCTCATTTCATCATTATCCATAATGTCATCATGTACTAGTGTAAAATTATGAATCATTTCTACAGAACTTGCAGCAGCTATTGCATCTGCTTGTTTTCCACCTAAAACTTTACAGCTTTTCAAGACTAGATAAGGTCGTAGTCTTTTACCACCGTGGATTATGAGATGTGCAGCTGCATCGTACAGTTGTTTTGGATCTCCCTTCAATTCTTTTTTCAGGAATTTGTTTACAAATACGGCATTTTTCTTTATTGATTCTGATGGATTCAATTTACCAATCTCCAATTATTTTCAGGTATGTAATGTTTAATTGCTTTTTCATAATTTTGCATTAATTCATTTCTTGTCCAATCAGAAATCATTGAAGAAAATTTCTCTTTTGTCTCTGATTCACATTCTGCAAGATAGTATAATGCAATAACCATCCATGGGCAATAGATGTCTATATTATTTTCAAGTTCTTGTTTTAATTCCTCAGGTGAAATCCATTTTATTGCAGAAATCTCATCTTTGATTAATGATGATTCTTCAAAATTATCAACAACACCTAGCAGTGTTCCACAAACCTCATTTTCTGAACCTACATTCTTGTATGGAACATGATACTCAAACTTGTTAACATAATTCATTTTACATGTAATTCCAATTTCTTCAGGCATTCTACGTTCTGCAGATGACACGTATGTTTCTCCTTCTCTAGGGTGACTTGCAACTGTCCCATCCCAATCTCCAGGCCAAAGCATTTTTGAATCGCTTCTTTTTGTTAAAAGTAATTTTCCCTCTTTGTTAAAAATTAATGCTGTAAATGCTCTGTGAAGTTTTCCATCTGGTAGATGACATTTTACCTTCTCTTCTTTTCCAATGGGGTTGTCATTTTCATCAACTAAAATTACAAACTCATCCATGATTATTTCCTAAATAATGTCCCTTCAAATCTCTTTCCTGAAACTGCATCAGTAATTCTCTTTGGTTTATTACCATTTACAAAAAATATTTTCAATCCTGCCTTTGCCATGTTATTGGCTTCTGTAATTTTTCTAGTCATTCCTCCAGTAACATCCATTTTATTATTTTTAATTTCTGGCTTTTCTTTTTTGAAATCATGAATCAATTTCTTTGTTTTCAAATCTGAATAAACTCCATCCACATCAAGTACAAAAAGTGAAAGTCTTGGTTTTAGAATCTTCCCAATTGTAGTCATTATTACATCTCCTGATAAAATGTATGATTTTTTCTGACCAAACCATAATGCATCACCGAATGTTATAGGTGTCAATCCTGATTTTGAAATATCATTTATTGTTAGGATTTTGCTCTTGATTACTTTATTTCCATTCATAAAATCTGTTGGTGGTAAACAGTATGAATTGATTCTATTTTTTACTGCACTATCTAGAATTATTTTATTTAATTCAACCATTGAATTTTTAACAATTGCAACTCCTTTTGGATTGGTTTTTGCAGGTTTTGTATGCATATCATACTTGACAGACCAATAATGTCCGTATGAACCTCCTCCGTGGACAATTATTATTGGTTCTTTGATTTTTCCAATTTCTTTTAAAATATTGTCAATAGTTTTTCTTCTTGGTGAAAGCGGTTTTTGCTTATTTGTTATAATGGAACCTCCAAGTTTGATTAAGATCATATTTCTACATCAGTCCTAGGTATTAAAAACCTGTATTCCTGTATTTTGTATTGATACTTGATGAGTTTGATATTTTGTTGTGTTTACATATTCTGAAAGATCATTATCTTTTTCTGTTAATGCTATAATGCATCCTCCATCACCTGCTCCTGTAATTTTTGCACCAAATGTTATTTTTTCAATTTCTTTTGTTATTGATAATAATGTGTTATTAGAAACTCCAATCTGTTCTAAGTAAATTTGATTTTGTGCCATACATTTTCCAATAGTTTGTAAATCATTATTTTTCATACTATCAAGTGCTTTTGTGATCAATCGTTCTTCTTCTGAACATAATTCTGAAAATGTATTACTATTTTCTTCTTTGAATTTTTTCACTTGTTCAACTACTTTGTCTGTTGCATGAACTTGTTCTGAATCAATTATCAAAAAATTTAATTCATTTTCTATACTAATCTTTGAAAATCCTTCTTCTTTTTGATACTCAATTATTCCTCCATGTACTGAAACTGTACAATCTGCTCCAGATGAATTTGGAAATATTGTTTTTTCTGCTTTAATAGATAATTCTAGTATTTCTTTTTCATTTGATTTACCAAATAAATTTAAAATTGATGCAGCTGCTGCAACACAACATGCAGATGAAGAACCCAATCCCGCTCCAATTGGAATATTTGATTCAATTTTTATACTAATTCCTTTCTCAAAATTATTTTTTAAAATTACTTGTTTTGCAATATAAAAAAATGGCCTAAACTTTTTTTCAACTTTATCTACATCTTGGTCTTTTTGTATTGATGATTGTCCTAGTGAGGATGAGATTAGAATATTGTCTGTATTTGTTTTCTCAGATGTTACTGTTGCATATTTATCGATGGCACCTAGAACTGCTCTATTTCCATGAACGACAAAATGTTCTCCAAAAAGAATAATTTTTCCAGGAGCTTTGGCTATTGAAGTCAAATAGTTATCTTGAAGAAAACTTCTATAATTCTTCTTCTATTTTGGTCTCAAAGTCATCAATTTCATATTTCATGTCTTGATCCTCTTTGAGTTCACCTTTCTGAATTAAAATTTCTCTTGCTAATAGCCAGTATATTGTTGCTAACGCTTTACGACCTCTGTTGTTTGCAGGAATTATCAAGTCTAAGTTTGATGTAACATTATTTGTGTTTGAAATGCCTATAACTGGAATGCCTGCATTAGTTGCCTCGATAATTGCCTGTCCATCTATTTCTGGATCTGAAATTATGATTAGTTGAGGTTCTATGAAATACGGTAATGATGGATTTGTTAGTGTTCCTGGCATGAATCTTCTAAGCATTTGTGTTGCCCCTGTTAATTCAACAAATTTTTCAATTGGAGTTGTTGCATATTCTTTTCCAGAACACACGATGACCTTTTTCATATCAAATCTTGTTGCAAATTTTGCTGCACTTTTGATTTTAGCTAATGTGATATCGATATCTAGCATGTAAAGTCCTTCAGGACTAGCTGATGTGATAAATGGACGCATAGATTTAGTCTTCATATCTGTTCCAACACGGATACCTGTTGCTAGAACTTTCTTCTTCAGATCAGTAGTTTCTGTTTGTTGACTCATTACGATTTTTAAAAGTCAATCATGCCATGTATTAAATCATGCTCTGAAATACGAATCAATTCATTCACTTTTTCTACTCTTTCTCCTCCAACAATTCCTACTTTAAGTAGTTTTGAACCAGTTCCAATTCCAATATGTGAGATATGTGAATCACTAGATTCTCCTGAACGATGTGATGTGATTAATTTAATATTATTATTATCTGCAACCTTGGCAAATTCTAATGCATCGTACAGACTTCCTGCTTGATTTACCTTTAGAATTGCAGCATTACAAGATTTTGCCTCAACTGCTTTTGTAAGAATTTTATTATTTGTTACAGTTAAGTCATCTCCTGTAATCATTGAGTTAGGGAATTTTTTTGTTATTTCTGCCATGTCATCAAATGCTTCTTCATGTACAGCATCTTCTGCATAAATCAACTTGTAATTTTCTATAATCTTTGATGCGAATTCAATTTGTTCGCCTGAATCATTTTCAAAACCTGCACGATCATAAAGATATTTTTTCTTTTCTTCATTCCACTGTGTTGATGATGCAAAATCAACTCCTAAACCAACTTCTTTTCCAAGTGTAAATCCTAAATTCTCAATTGCTTTAACTGAAATATCTAATGCTTCTTCATTATTGAATTTTGGTGCCCATCCTCCTTCATCTCCACGTCCATTTGTAAAAGTTGGATCATTTTTCAGAATTAATTTTTTTAATTCTTTATGCACTTGAAGATTAGTATCAATTGATTCTCTAACAGTTTTTGCGCCTATTGATGCAACTAAAATTTCTTGAATATCTGGAGTACCTGGTCCTGCATGTGCGCCACCTCCTAGAATATTTCCTAACGGAAATGGGAATTTTAAATCACTTTTTCCACTAATCATTTGGAATAATTGTTTATTTTCTGCTTTTGCTGCTGATTCTGTTGCAGCAATTGTTATTGCAAAAGCACATGCGCCACCAATTTTTGCATAATTATGAGTTTCATCTATGGAGCGAATTACATCATGTACTTGTTTTAAATCACTTGAATCAATTCCAATAAATTTGTCTGAATTTTTATTTAAAATTGAAAGACTTTCTTCGGGACCGTTATTTGGAAAACTAACTGCTTCAAATTTACCTACGCTGGCACCAGATGGAGCACAAACTCTACCAAGAAATTTTTCATCAGTTGTAATATCAACTTCAATTGTTTTACTACCTCGACTGTTATACAGAACTCTACCAGAAATTGCGGTAATCTTTGACAATTTATTCTAGTTCGCTTTGCACTTCTTGATTTCTTTTATGCATTGCTTCATAAAATGGAATAACTTGTTGAATTGTTTCAACTGTTGTTAATAGCATACGTCTGCAGCAATATCTTTCCATACCTAAATCATCAAGGACTTTCTTTGGATCTTCTCCGGTCTTGATTCTATTCTGATAATCTGAATATTTATCGGCAATTAATTTTCCGCATGTAAAACATCTTACAGGTACTAACACACTTCAAAAAATCAATCAAGGATTATAAAAACCCTACAAGGATTTTTCTATGCGGGTATCGCCCAGCCTGGTCAAAGGCGCTAGCTTGAGGGGTTAGTCTCTTAGGAGTTCGTGGGTTCGAATCCCACTACCCGCATTGATTATTTTTTTGAATTCTCTTGTATATTTTTAATAAATTCCTGTCTTCTGATCTCTTCTGTAAGAACTAGTCTTGTATCTTCAACCAACATTCTGTTTACATCTAATTTTCTTCTTGATTCTTTAACGATCTTATCATATGTTGCAAATGGATACAAAATCAAATACAACTCTTCCATAATTTCAAAATATTTTTCTGCATTCTTTGAATTACCTATTCTAATCTGATCAATTACCTGTCTCTTTAACTCTCCAATACAATCAAGCAAACCAAGTATGTATGATTCGCCTGATACCTTGATTGATCTGTATGATGGAATTTGTTTACCTTCAATTATTGCTAATAATGCAACTGCTTCAACTAATTCCTGTTCTGGTGTTAATATGTATCTCTTAAGATCTTCAGTTGCTTTTTGTTTTAATTTAGTAAGAAGTAATTTTGCCTTTTTAATTTTTAGTTTTGCTGAACCTAAGTCATTTTTATGAATTGCAATTATTGCTTGACTACAATTTATTATAACTTCACGATTATTTTTTATTAAGAACTCTCTTGATGAATTTATTTTTTCTAATTCTTTAGAAATTTGTGGGAGTGAAATTTTTACATTTTTTAATCCCATAGAATCATAAATTGTTATTCTTAGTTAAAGGCGTTTGCAAAACCTCTTTATTGAAACCATTTTGAGTTGTTCTGTGGAAATAACTGTAGATCAAATGTATCAAATTGAAAATAAAGGTCATGATATGGGATTTTTAAAAAAATTTATGATGGAAAATGCAGGAGCTGTTGCTGTAAGAAGATTAATTGAAAAAATTGGTAGTGTAGATTCAAAAAATATTATAATTTTTGTTGGAATGGGAAATAATGGTGGAGACGGTCAAGTTATGGCTAGACATCTTGCAGGTCATAATGCAAACGTAACTGTTGTTCTACTTGGAACTCCTGACAAAATTAAAACTGAAGAAAGCAGTTGGAACTGGTCATTACTTGAAAAAATGCCTTCTGTTAAATTAATTACAGGTAATTCTACTAACTTTGATTTTAAACCAGATATTATTATTGATGGAATTTTAGGTACTGGAATTAAAGGTGATATAAGAGAGCCTTATGCATCTGCAATCAATTTCATTAACCAAACTGATTGTTATAAATTTGCAGTCGACGTTCCATCTGGAATGGATCCTCAGACAGGCGAAACTGCCTTACTTTTTACAAAATGTGATATGACTGTAACTTTTCATAAAATGAAACAAGGAATCCCAAAAAGAAAAGATTTGACTGGGGAGTTATTTGCTGAAAAAATAGGAATTCCTCCCGAAGCGGAGATAGATGTTTTGTGATAGTCCATCAAATTCCAGTAGGACCTATGCAAAATTTTTCTTACATTGTTGAAGATGAGTCAACCCATGAATCGATTGTAATTGATCCATCTTGGGATTTAGAAAAAATAACTGACATAATTGATGAACAAAATCTTAATCCAAAATACATTGTCAATACGCATTGGCATGATGATCATACCAGAGGAAATGAAGAATTAGCGAAGAAATTATCTGTAAAGATTGTTCAACATGAAGCATCAACATTACAAAATGATATGACTGTGAAAAATGGTGATTCGATCAAATTTGGATGCTCAGAACTTGTTGTGTATCATACACCTGGCCATTCTAAAGATGGTATTTGTCTTGTAGGTGATGGAAAAATCTTTTCAGGTGATACTCTATTTGTTGGAAATTGTGGAAGAATTGATCTTCCTGGAGGTAGTGCAAATGAACTTTATCACAGCTTATTTGATGTACTTCATAGTTTGGATGATAATCTTGTATTGTACCCTGGTCATGATTATGGAACGGCTAAAACATCTACTATTGGAACTGAAAAAAATACAAACCCTGTAATGCAAAAGATGAACGAAGATTCTTTTGTAGATCGAATGGGTGGATAACGTGTCAATTACATGCCATGGCGATGTGGACAATGCAAAAAAAATTATTCAGGAACTTTCAAAAAAAAGATTTACTTTTGGTCTAATTGCGTCATATAGTGAAACTTGTGAAATTCCTGGAATTACTATTGCTGGATCTGACAAAGAATCTCTAAAATTTACTGCACCTGCAGATTCTGAATATATTGAATATGGAAAATGCATTTGTATATCTGGAATTCCTATATCTCCTGATGGAAAGCCTACTCCTGCACTATTGACTCGTGTTTCATTAAATGCTGCAAAAATTCCACATTTTATTGTAAATGCTGGAAGTAAAATTGCTCCATCTCTATGTTATTTTGATGCTGATATACTTCCAGGAAAAAATATTTCTGAATCTCCTGCAATGTCAATTCAACAAGTAAAATCTGCAATTGAATATGGAAAGAACCTTGGCAAAACTATGTCACAAAATACTGATTGTCTTGTTATTGGAGAGTGTATTCCTGGAGGTACTACTACTGCACTTACTGTTTTGAGAGCATTTGGATTGGAATGTAATATTAGTTCTAGTATGCAGAATAATCCTTTAGATCTAAAAAATAAAATTGTTCTAGATGCACTAAAACGTAAAAAATCTGATGATCCTTTAGAAATAATTGCTAATTTTGGTGATCCTATGATACCGGTTTGTGCAGGTATGTTGGCATCTGCATCCAAAAAATGTCATGTTATTTTGGCAGGTGGAACACAAATGCTTGCTGTATTGCAACTTGCAAAACATATTGGATATGATGCAAAAAATACTGCAATTGGATGTACCTCATACATTGTTGATGATTCTCAAGCAAAATTTCTTGAAACTTTACACCAAATTGATAATATTGCAGTTCTTTCATGTGATCCTTGTTTACATAACTCTCAACATTTTGGATTTCGTTCTTATGCTGATGGTTTTGTAAAGGAAGGTGCAGGAGCTGGAGGTGCCATAATAGCATCTTTACTAAAAACAGAAAATTCCATAGAACAACTATTTACTTTGTTTGAGCAAGAATACAAGAGAATTTCTACTTTACAGTAACTGATTTTGCTAAATTTCTTGGATAATCTGGATCTGTATCCTTTTCTAATGCTGAATAATATGCTAGTAATTGTATTGGAATGATCTCTGAAATTGGATATAGAATTTCATTAATTTTTGGAATTTCCATCCAATAATCATAAACGTCACTTTCAATATCTGAAACACCAATAATTTTTGCTCCACGGGCTTTAATCTCTCGTGCACTTGTTAATGTGTCAGTATATGTTGAATCATTTGGATTAATGATGATTACAAAAACGTCTGTATCCATTAATGCAAGAGGTCCATGTTTTAATTCTCCACCTGGTATTCCTTCTGCATGAATGTATGTTAATTCTTTTAATTTCAATGCAGATTCTATTGCAATTGGATAGTTTATTCCTCTACCCAGTATGTAAATGTCTGACACATTTTTCAACTCTTTTGCAATTTTTTGAATTTTAACTGGATTTTCTATCATTTTTGAAATTGATTCTGAAAATTCTTCAAAATTAATTGTAATATTTTCACTTAATTTCTGTACAATTTTGTATAATACTATTAGTTGTGCTGTAAAGCTTTTTGTTGCAGCAACTCCTATTTCTGGTCCACAATTCATTCCTAACACAACATCTCCTTTGCGTGTAAGTGATGATGTGAGTAAATTAACAATAGAAATAATCTTACAGTTAATTTTTTTTGCAATTCTTACTGCTTCTAATACGTCTGCACTTTCTCCACTTTGAGATATTGCAATTAAAACTGAGTCTTCTTCAATTGTTTCAGGTGCAAATTGAAGCTCACTTGCTATGATTGGTTCTGATTTTATTTTTACATATTTTGATAAGATTTGTTTTGCAATTAATGCTGAATTGTAACTTGTTCCACTTCCTGTAATGTAAATATTTTTTGCATTTTTTATGTATTCTACTGCTTCTTCTAAACCTTCTACTGTTCTTTCGCCTGCTTTTAAGATCACACTTGGTTGTTCGTAAATTTCTTTCAATGTGAAATGTGCATAATCACCTTTGTATGCATCTCCGAATTCTTTTGAGACTTTTGTTATTTCATGTTTAACCTTTTCTCCATTAAAATCTAATATTTGAAATTCATTGTTTTCTAAAATTACAAAATTTCCACTTTTCATATATATTGCATTATCTGTATATTCGATGAATCCTAACACATCACTTGATAAGAAAATATTTTCTTGTCCAACCCCAATTATTAACGGTTCATGAAATCTAGCTGCTGCAAGTTGACCATTTTCAAACATTGCTACAAACGCATAATGACCTTTTATTTCAGAAACTGTTTTCATGATTGTATCTTTAACATTCTTTGTGGATTCATAATTTTTTTGAAGCAAGTTTACAATTATTTCACTATCTGTTTCACTTTTGAAACTATATCCTTCATCCTCTAATTGTTTTTTTAGTTCTTCAAAATTTTCTATTATTCCATTATGTACTATTGCAATTTTTCCAGAATTACTTGGATGTGGATGTGCATTAAGATCTGTAACTTTTCCATGAGTTGCCCATCTAGTATGACCTATGCCTATTTTGCCTGGTAATGTGTCTAGTTGAATTTTAGAATTCACTTCGCTTACTTTGCCAATTCCTTTCTTTAACTCAATTTGATTTTTTGATTCTGTTGCAACTCCTACGCTGTCATATCCTCTATACTCCATTCTTTTTAGTCCTTTTACAATAATTGGAGCTGCAATTTCACTTCCAGAATAACCAATAATTGAACACATTGTAATTCTATTTGAAATAGGGGTATTTACTGCTAATGATACTTTGATTAGTCTTTTGTAGTAGTATCTGCTTTTGCTTCAACAACAGGTTCTGCTTTTGCTTCAACAACAGGTTCTGCTTTTGCTTCAACAACAGGTTCTGTAGGAACTTCTATATTTTCTGTTTCAGGACTTCCTAAATCTGATTTTACTTCTGGTTCTGATAAGATCTTGTTAAAAATTGATTCAGGTGTTAATTTGATACTATCTTCTTCTTCAACTTTAACCACATATGATGGTCTATTGATAATTCTATCCCCAATCAAAATGTGTCCATGTGATATTGCTTGTCTTGCTTGGTATGGTGTTTTAAAGAAAAATTTCTTGAAGACAATTGTTTGCAGTCTTCTTGCCAACAAATTTTCAATTTCTAAGTTTAGAACATCATCTAATGTTGCAGTCTTTTCTACAAGTCCTATACGCGATAATGAATGCATTAGTATTGGTTCTTCTTTTTCTCTAACTTCTTGTCTTACGGCAAGCAATGAACGTGCTTGATGTCTTAATCTTGATAATTCTGTTCTTGATTTCCAAAGTTCTCTTTTTGTTTTTAATCCAAAAGTACCTACTGTTTTTAATTCTTCCATTTTTAATTCAAAATTAAATGGTCTCTTTGGCTTTTTCCAAACTCTTCTGAAATTTTTAGTATCACCCATTTCTCATCTCTACTCCTTTTTCTCTGCTGCTGGTTTTGCATCGGCTGCTGGTTTTGCATCGGCTGCTGGTGCTGCGCCATCGGCTGCTGGTGCTGCGCCATCGGCTACTTCAGCTCCGCCACCTGCTGGTGCTCCTGCTCCTCCTTTAGGTAGAACTTTACCACCTTTTGCAACTCCAACTGCACCACCTTTACGGCCTGTACATCTGGTGCGTTGACCTCTAACTTTTAATCCATACATATGTCTATAACCTCTCCAACTGAAAAGATTCTTTTCTCTTTCTATATCATTTCTAATGTTAAATGCAATATCTGATGTAACAAAATGTAAATCTTCACCTGTTAGAACATCTTGTCTTCTGTTCAAAAACCAGGTTGGGAAATCTGCGGCCTTAGGATTTTCGATAATCTTTTCAATTGAGGATATCTGTTCAGTAGTAAGATTACCAATTTTTTGATGTGGAGATATTTTTAAAACTTGAAGCATTGAATTTGCAAACATATATCCAATTCCTTTAATCTGGTTTAGACCAATCAGCATATTCAATTCACCATGAATATCATTTCCCAATATTCTTACCAGATTTTCGTATTGTTCGCTCAAGTAGCAAGATTTTCTATAGCCCCATTAAAAACCATGCTCTATTTTGTGCCTATTTTTGAATAATTCTAATCGAATGGTATTATAACTCAAAATGATGATTTTGATTATGAATGAGTCTAATGAACATACACAAAAAATTCTGGATACTGTTTTTGATGAGAACATATCTGAAATCTTGGCTGAAATGGAAAATTCTCCAAGAAAGTGTGAATTTTTGACTGAAAAATTTCAGATGACTCCTAACGACTTAGACGAAAAATTATCTTATCTTATACAGCATGAATTTGTTGGGAAGATTGGATCTGATTCACAGGCTGAATATTCTGTTGATTCAAAAAAACTGGCAAACTTAATGGAAACTGCACATAATTTTGAAAATGTTGATGCAGGTTTGGCAAAGATGGATGGATATCTTAACTAGTTTTATTCTTTCTTTGTTTAATTATCAAAAATCCAATTACTACAACTCCGATCATTCCTAATACAATAACAATAAACCCTGCAATTGAAATTGTAACTCCTGTCGATTCTGGCACATGACCAATTCCTCCAACTAATGGTATTTCTTCTAATTCTGCTGTACTGATGATTAATGTGTAAATTCCTATGTCATCAATTTCAAAATTATCTTCAAATGAATTTCTATTAATTGATACATCTCTAATCTTAATTCCTGATGGATCTATGACACTAGCTGAAATGTCATATTCTTTTCCTTCTATGGTCTGAACTGCATAAACACCTTGTGTGTTGATTTCTGGATCTAATTCTGCTTTAATTTCTAATTGGGTTAGTGAATTAATTCTTCCTTCTTCTATAACTAAATCCCCTGTAATTGTTTGAGAACCATAAATTAGTAACATTGCTCCAACTGCTATCATAATTCCAACAATTACCAAATATTTTGTCAAATTTGACATGAATGATTTCCACTTTTCATGGATAAATTTGTATTTGTTATATGTGAAAAATTTAGTTATGGCTAAAAAAGTTAGCCTAGGCTAAATTTTATATATATACTGAATTGTAGTTCAGATATGCAAAGTACAATTCAATCTGCTAAAATGTTCTATATTCTCATAGCCATAGTAGCTGTTTCAAGCTTGTATTTTGTAGTACCAGGTGTAATAGTAGCAGAAGAATCTCCTAGAACTTTTCTAACTCATACTGGATTAGTCATACAAACAACTGGTGATGTAATTGATCCTATTGGATATGATGGTCAAGCCTTAGATTTTGACCCTGATAAATTCATGAAAGAATTTGATTATGGTGAGGTCACTGTTTTAGATGATGGAACCATTCTTCGTGAATACTACATTACTGCAAGAGATGATCAAATCATGGAAGTATCTCCAGGTGTATTTTACAATGTGTGGACATTCAATGACTCAGTACCGGGTCCAACCATTCGTGCAACAGAAGGAGACTTGGTAAGAATTCATTTCACAAATGAAGGTTCAAAACCACACAGTTTGCATTTCCATGGAATTCACAAAGCCGAGATGGATGGTGTATTTGAAAGCATAGGAACTGGTGGTAAATTTACCTATGAATTTTATGCAGAACCTGTAGGTTTACACCTCTATCATTGTCATGTTCATCCGGTTGAGGAACATATCAATCATGGTCTTTATGGTGCCTATATTGTAGATCCAAAAGAACCTCGTGAACCTGCTGATGAATTTGTATTTGTTTTGAACGGTTTTGATACTGATTTTGATGGTGAAAATAATTTCTATGCTGCAAACACAGTTCCATTTTATTATCAACATCATCCAATTGAAATTAATGCAAATCAAAACATACGTGCATACGTTGTAAATATTTTAGAGTTTGATGCAGTAAATAATTTCCATTTACATGGAACTTTATTCCATCATTATCCTGCGGGTACTGACACTGTACCATCTGGTTATAATGATATGTTAACAATGTCTCAAGGTGATAGGCAAATTCTGGAATTTAATTACAAATATCCTGGATTGTATATGTTCCATGCACATAATACAGAATTTTCAGAAAAAGGTTGGGTCAGTTCATTTCTTGTAAAAGAAAATACTGATGATTTTGATACACAAGTAGAGTATGATGACATCATCTAAGCCTGTACTTGCAATTAGTGCTATTGCACCAATTGTGTTGTTAATTATCATGATTGCATTTCTTTTAGGTCCTGCATCATCTTTTTTACAATTTGGCATTGTACTTCCTGAAGTATCAATTGAAAAAATTGAATTTACTAGGAATGAAATTCAAGCAACCGTAAGAAATACTGGTCCAGTTAATGTGAATGTTGTATTGGCAGATGTAAATGATCGTATTCAGCCTGCTGCTATAGAGCCCGATACTTCGTTAGAAAGATTTGAAACTGCACTTGTAAGAATTCCTTTTGACTGGAATGAAGGTCAACCATATGAAATTGGTGTTACTATTGATGACGGTACTAGGTTTGCCAAAGGAGTTGAAGCAGCTTTTCCATCACTGGAACCTGATTTAGATTTATTTGTGTTTTTGGGAATGATTGGTTTCTTGATAGGCGTGGTACCAATAATGATAGGTCTTTTGTGGTATCCATTTATCAAAAAATTAGGAAAAAATGCATTTAATTTCTTTCTTGCGTTTACTATGGGATTATTGATATTTCTTGGAATAGATGCAGTTATTGAAGCCACTGAAATTTCAAAAAATCATCTATCATCTGTTTTCAATGGTGAATTACTAATTGCTACTGTAATCATTTTATCATTTTTAGCATTGTATGGGATAGGCAAAAAATTAACTCAAAAGACAGAGTTTTCAAAATTATCTAAAGGATTGGCAATCTCTTTAATGATTGCAATTGGAATAGGATTTCATAATCTTGGAGAAGGTTTAGCTGTAGGGGCAGCTATTGCTCTTGGTGAAGTTGCTTTGAGTACTTTTTTTATTGTTGGTTTTGCAACTCATAACACAACTGAAGGACTAGCAATTGCAGCTCCTTTGACTAGTACGAAAGCAAAAATTGTAAAAATGATAGGTCTTGGATTAATTGCTGGTGTACCTGCAATATTTGGAACTTGGATTGGTGGTTTCTCATTTTCACCATTTTTCATATTGATTTTCCTTGCAATTGGTGCTGGAGCAATTTTTCAAGTTGTATTATCAATTTTTCATTATATGAATGAAAAATCTGATTTATTGTCAAATACTTCATTATTTGCAGGGATTTCTGCAGGACTAATTGTCATGTATTTGACTAGTGTTATAATATAATCGACAAATTGTACCCAATATTGTGTCTCAAATGTAATATATCCTTAATATCCCACTCACATCTTTATGAATAAAAATTATCTAGTTTTTGTCAAATTTTTTATCAATAATTAATAAATACCACTTAGCAACAGAAATTTTAAATGAAAATAGTTGTGTCTGGTACTGTTTTGTTATTGATGTTCTCAATCCTATCATTCGGTATGCCGACCTTTGCAAATGCACAATCCAGTGAAGCTCCATTAACTGTATCCACTGACTATCCTGGTTATGCAGAGAATGGCGAAATAATAATTTCTGGTAAAGTTAAAGAATCATCCTTATCTGAATATCCTACTCCTGTTACCCTGATGCTTGTATCTCCTGAAGATAATATAGTTACCATCAAACAACTAAATCTTGACTCAAATAATGAATTTTCAACAACAATCGTTGCCGGTGGCCCACTTTGGAAAGCTGGTGGTGATTATACTGTTAAAGCAAATTATGGTGCACAGAAAGCCGAAATCACTTTCAATTATGCAGGCGGCAGTGGTTCAATTGCTACACCACCTCCACCAGTTGAACCAACACCTGTACCAGAACCAATTATTGAAGAACCAGTAGCAATTATTGAAGAACCAGTAGCAATTATTGAACCAGAACCAGAACCAGAACCAGAACCACAAGCACTATGTGGTGAAGGAACTGTAATGAAAGATGGTAAATGTGTAGCAGAACAAAAGGAAGGTGGCGGATGTCTAATCGCAACTGCAACATTTGGTTCTGAAATGGCACCACAGGTTCAATTCTTAAGAGAAATTAGAGATAATACAGTAATGACAACACAATCCGGTACAGCATTCATGACCGGCTTCAACCAATTCTACTACTCATTCTCACCAGCAGTTGCTGACTTTGAAAGAGAAAACCCAGTCTTCAAAGAAGCAGTAAAAGTTACACTAACTCCAATGTTAACATCACTAACACTACTCAACTATGTTGAAGTTGACACTGAAGAAGAAATGTTAGGATATGGAATCAGTATAATCCTACTCAACATTGGAATGTACTTTGTAGCACCGGCAGCAGCAATCATTGCAATCAAAAAGAAACTTAGAAAATAAAATTAATTTTTCTTTGTAAATGATGCAACACCAATTACTATTCCAGCTATTCCTAATCCTATAGCAGCAATTATCATATTACCGCCCATTCCATTATCAGTTTCAGTTTGTTCTTTTAATTCGTTAATTGTTTCTTGTAATTCCCTAATATCTCCACGTAGATCATCAATCTCACGTTCAAAGTCACCAGATTCAACAACAGATGATTCAACTGGAGGGAATTGTAAGACCTCTTGTTCTTGTACCTTCAGTGGATGTAATGCTAAATTCACATTTTGTTCATTAATTTTTCCAAGAAAATTTAGTTGGGACCAACCAGAAAATGTAGGAGTAATTGCTGACTCATATTTTCCTAAAATTTCAGTTGGTTGTAACGGAAGAATGATTGATTCCTCTTCTACAATTAATTGTATTTTCAAAGTTTTTTTCAATCCTTCAATTCCTGTATTAGAATTAAATGGCTGATCTGCGGCTTCTTTGCTCTTATCCATTTCACTGACATAGACAATAATTGCATTTGATTCACCAGTTACAATCGGTTTATTCTTCCAATCAATCTCAATTCTATAATCACCAACAGAATCAGACTGATGTGCAAATACAGGATTAAGGAATAAGGGAGATATCAAAAGTAAAGCAATTAGATGTATTTTTTTCATAAATTATGAGATAATGGTTTGAATAAAAGTCAAAGTAGTACAATTTTCAATCATTTAGGCTGAAAATTGGAGATCATTTTTATTATCAAAGTTCGAATTTTATCTAATGAATAACAAGACTATAAGTTCCTTATTCGTTCTTTTTGCAATCGTTTCAATCGGAATGACTGCAGCACCTGGTGCATTTGCTGAACACTCAATGAATGCAACAGTAGAGAACGCAGTAGGTTCTTCAACCCCGGGATGTGAACCAGATTGTTTCATCCCAGCAACAGTTACAATCGGTGTTGGTGGAATGGTTACATTCGCTAACAATGATACAGCAGCACACACATCTACAGCTGGTACTCCAGCAGACGGACCAAGTGGTGCATGGGACAGCTCATTAGTAATGATGGGAGCAGCATACACAACTCCAGCACTAGATGTAGCAGGTGATTATCCTTACTTTTGCATGGTACACCCATGGATGGAAGGATTAGTAATTGTTGAAGAAGAAAGTCACGACGATCACGGTGGCGATGACCACGGTGATAAGAGCGGAATGGAAATGCAAACACTAACTGCAGCAGACATTACAATTAATGTAGCAGATGGTGCAAAAGCAGGTGAAAGAGTAGCAATTGATGTTACAATTAGCGGTGAACACGTTAACTACGACATTGTTGCAACTCACGGCGGAGAAGAGATCCTAAATGAAAGTGGTAATCACTCACATACAGGAGAAGGTAGTCACACTACATCAGCACTCGCAGCAGATGCATCAGATGATTTACCAATTGACGTCACTGTAACATTCCAAGGATTTGGTATACCAGGTGAAGAATTCACTGGTCCAATTGGATTAACCAATTCAGCTCAAGCAGTTCCAGAGTTTGGTACAATAGCAGCCATGATTTTAGCAGTAGCAATTGTTTCAATAATTGCAGTATCAGCAAAATCAAGACTTAGCTTTATGCCAAGAATCTAGAAAAGACTTTTTTTTCTCTTTTTATTTTTATTTTCTTCTAAGCATTGCTATAACTGCTAGAATAACACCAGCGGCACCCAATGACAAACCAAATACACCAAAGTTGTAAGCATTTTGAATATCAACTCCGCCTGCTGTAAGACTTACTTCACCAACATTTGATTTTATGTTAGAGACATCTTTTTGTAATGATGATAATGCATTTTTTACCGCACCAATTTCACCAGCAGAAGATGAACCGCTAACTGATGGGAATGCAATAACTGATTGACTCTCAACATCTTCTATAGGAATTACAACGTCAATTGGTAATCCATTTAGCTCACCTACCAATTTTACAGACATTGAACCTGTTTTAGTTGGTAAAATTTTTGCATAATAGTGACCAGGACGAGGATCCGAGTTGATGTCTAACTCTTTAGTTGCACCACCTGCCACAAGAGTTGCAGTCATACTTTTGAAAGCGCTATTTACTCCAATCCTTAATCCTTCTTTTTCACCAGATTCTGCCACCTCAATTACAATTTTGTTAGGTAAATTAACGACTGGAGGTTCATCTCCCCAACCTGCCTCAATCTCATATTGTTCAATGTAAATAGTCGTGTGTGCAAATGCTGAAGACATGCCAAAACCGGAAATTAAAAGAATGCTTAGTAGGAGAAAAGATTTTTTCAACAAATATCATTTTCTTCATTACATTATTATCTTTACTAAGATGGTATAATTTTCAAAGAGGCATTTCTTTAAATTATAAGTAAACGAATTTCATACAATTGAAAAAAATTTGGATTCTGCCGGTACTAGTATTCTTTTTAGGATTTCCTTTAGCAAGCGCACATCCATTTTTGTTAGATTCTGAACCTGGACAAGGTCAAAATGCACCAGCAGGAACTATCCAAATTATTACAAATTATTCTGAAGCAGTAGAGATTGGTTTTTCTGAATTAAAAGTATATGATGCAAATGGAAATCAAATTGATAACAGAGATACCGCATACAATGGTGGAGAAACATCACTTGTAATTACTACACAACCTCTTGAAGATGGAGTTTATACAATAACTAGCAAAGTTTTATCAAAAGTTGATGGTCATTTAGTTCAAGCAGCAATAGTATTTGGAGTTGGAGATGTAAAAATTGATTCAGCTT
>Ga0209663_1000396_pt1 | contig 25241 bp, 23 predicted proteins | sample SaaInlV_135m_DNA_2_FD_184667 | JGI IMG/M metagenome (GOLD analysis project Ga0209663, IMG submission 184667) | Marine microbial communities from expanding oxygen minimum zones in the Saanich Inlet - Saanich Inlet SI073_LV_120m_DNA (SPAdes) (version 2) | ecosystem: Environmental > Aquatic >... | reverse complement strand
CTTATTTATAAAGGTCAATATTGGCGTATCTCTGAGTCTGCAAACCTCCATTAATTTAATGGTTCTTTGCTCAACGCCTTTTGCAACATCGATAACCATTAATGCCGAGTCAACAGCAGTTAGCGTTCTATACGTGTCCTCAGAAAAGTCTTCGTGACCAGGAGTATCTAATAGATTAATGACGTGATTATCGTATGGAAACTGCATCACAGAAGAGGTCACTGAGATGCCTCTTTCTTTTTCCATTTCCATCCAGTCACTGGTGGCGTGTGTGTCAGCTTTTCTTGCTTTGACGCTTCCGGCAGTTTTAATTGCTCCTCCATAAAGCAAGAGTTTTTCAGTGACAGTTGTCTTGCCAGCATCGGGGTGAGAAATAATCGCAAAGGTGCGACGTTTAGAGATTTCCGACATAGTGGTTAAGCCTTAGGGAGAGTAACACCAGTCTGACCCTGGTACTTACCATTTCTATCTTTGTAAGAGGTTTCACAAATTTCATCTGACTCAAAAAAGAGCATCTGTGCAACACCTTCATTGGCATATATTTTTGCTGGAAGGGGGGTTGTATTTGAAAATTCTAGCGTTACATGGCCTTCCCATTCAGGTTCAAGCGGGGTGACATTGACAATGATTCCGCACCTTGCATAGGTTGATTTTCCAAGACAAATGACAAGGGTTGAGCGTGGTATCTTGAAATACTCAATAGTACTTGCAAGGGCAAATGAATTGGGAGGAATGATGCATTCATCAGAGTTAACCTCGACAAAACTTTTCTCATTAAAATTTTTTGGATCAACAATGTTAGAATTGATGTTTGTAAATATCTTAAATTCTGTCGAGCATCTGACATCATAGCCATAGCTGGAAGTGCCATAGGAGATGATCTTTTGATCATTCGCTCTTCGAATTTGTTTTGGTTCAAACGGCTTAATCATCTCTTTTTCAAGAGACATGGTTTGTATCCATTTGTCTGACTTAATGCTCATGGGAATATATTTTACAGTTCAATAGTTAATTAGTTATCTAATCTTAATACTTGCCAAGCTGATTAGCACAAGGATTAATGTAACAATCCAAAAGCGCACAATAATTTTAGGCTCTTTAAGACCCTTTTTTTCAAAGTGATGATGTATGGGAGCCATCAAAAAAAATCTTTCTTGTGTCCTCTTGAAGTAGCCAATTTGTATGATGACTGACAACGTTTCAGCTACAAATATACCGCCCATAAGTATCAATAGAATTTCTTGATGGACAATGATTGCAATGACAGCAAGGATAGCACCAAGAGATAAAGAGCCTGTATCCCCCATAAAGATTTCAGCTGGATAAGTGTTAAACCAGAGGAAGCCAAAGCCAGAACCTATAAGTGCTGCGCACAGAACAAATACTTCTCCTGTCCCAGGCATGAATGGCATATTGAGATAAGCTGAAAAATTATAATTACCACCAATGTAGGCGAAGACTGCGAGTGCACCACTAATGAGTATCACAGGCATAATTGCCAAGCCATCAAGTCCATCTGTTAGGTTAACAGAATTAGAGCCTCCAACAATAGCAAACCAGCCTATAAGTAAAAATCCTATTGCATTAAGAGGAATAATAAGGTCCTTAAAGAATGGAATCAAAAGCTCAGAGCCAATTGTTTTAGAGTTCAAGCTCAATAGCCAAATACAAATAAACAGAGTTCCAACAGTTTGAGCTAAAAGTTTTTGTCTTCGGCTTAGGCCGTCTGAGTTTTGTTTTTTAATTTTTAGATAGTCATCAATAAAGCCGACTAAACCAAAAAGGAGCGCAGTCAAAATAACAATCCAAAGAAAAGGGTTTCGCCAATCTCCCCATATAATGACACTAGTAAAAAAAGCAAAAAGAATCAGTACCCCGCCCATCGTTGGGGTGCCTTCTTTCTCTAGATGAGTTTCGGGTCCATCGTCACGGATTACTTGCCCGATTTGGTACTGTTGAAGTTTTGCTATAATCCATTTGCCCAGAAATAGCGTTATTAGAAGAGCAGTCATCATTGCAAAAACTGCCCTTACTGTTAAATAGCTTAATACATTGAAGCCAGTATCTAGTGATGAGAGAAAGCTTAAAAGCTCTAGAAACATAATTAATTGTCCTCAGCAGCTAGCAGTATAAGTTCAAAAATTATAAAAGCATCTTGAGGAATATTGCCGCTTGGGGCATCACCAAATACAGATTCATAGGTTGCAATAACAGTTCGCTCTTCACTAATCGTCATCTCTTGAATATTAGTTTCTATAATACTGATGATTTCCCCGTTACCAAGAGTAAACGGAATAGGGCTTCCAGCCGATCGCATAACGTCTCCGCTGTTAGCTTTGAGCGCAATATCAACAGAAACGATTTGACCATTTTTTGGAAAAACGCCATCCCCATGTTTGTTGACTCTTGTGAAGTAACCTAATTCATTTTCTGAAGCGCCAGGGTAAGCTGAAGTCACATAGGATTCAAAGTCCTTTTGACGATGCTTCAGGCTTGCTAGTATTTTTTCGTTAGCTTTTGAGATTAATCCGTTAAACGAATCTTCATTGGCAACAAATTGATTAGCATCTTCGCCAACTCGTTCAATTCTAACTGTTTCTAAAATGTCACCTTGTTTAATTAAATTGACAACATCCATTCCCTCAACCACAGAGCCAAATACGCTATGCTTGCCATCGAGCCATGGCGTTGGAACATGGGTAATAAAAAATTGAGATCCATTAGTGTTTGGCCCAGAGTTTGCCATGGATAGGACGCCAGGTTTATCATGAATAAGGTCTGTCAATTCATCAGCAAACATATACCCTGGTCCGCCAGTTCCGTTACCCTTAGGATCGCCACCTTGAATCATAAATTCATCAATAACCCTATGAAAAGTCAATCCATCATAAAAAGGAGTTCCAAGATCCTTGTTACTTGTCTTAGTTCCTTCAGACAATGCGATAAAGTTTGTTACTGTCAGTGGGGCTTTTTTATATGCCAGTTCAACAGTAATTTCCCCTTTGTTGGTTGTCAGGTGAGCATATATTCCATTATCAAGATTTGCAATAGCAAAAGTCGAAAATAGTAATGGAAAGAGAACTAAAAGTTTTCTCATAATAACCTTAGAAAGAAAATGATTAATGATACCCAAAATCCTCATTATTTTAGCGCTGTTACGTTAAAATATGTCTGTTAAAAATGTTTAATCATGACCTTAGTGTTGTGATAATTTAAATACTGAAACTTAGGATTTTTTATGTCTCTACTTATTACAGATGAATGCATTAACTGTGACGTTTGCGTTCCGGAGTGCCCGAACGAAGCCATTTATATGGGTGAAGAAATTTATGAAATTGACGGCGACCTTTGTACTGAGTGTGTAGGGCATTTCGACGAGCCACAATGTGTCGAGGTATGTCCGGTGGATTGCTGCCTGCCAGATCCTGACAGGGTTGAGACAGACGAAGAGTTATTGGCAAAAATTAAAGACTAGCCAAGCTTTAACTATAAGGCTTCTTTAAGGGCTGCTAAGCACAGGTCTACATTTTCTTTTCTTGATGTGTGACCCATTAAACCGATTCTCCAAATCTTGCCTGCGAGATCGCCAAGCCCAGCACCAATTTCAATATTAAAATCATTGATTAAGGTTGAGCGAACCATAGCGTCATCGCTTCCTTCTGGAATGTATACGCTATTAAGCTGCGGGAGTCTACTGGACTCATCTACCAAGTAATGAATTCCAAGCTTACTTAAACCGTCTTTAAGTAGTAGGTGGTTTTCATGATGTCGAGTCCAAGAATTTTCAAGTCCTTCTTCAGTTAGCATGACTAAAGATTCATGAAGTCCATATAAGGTGTTGACTGGCGCTGTGTGGTGATAGGCGCGTTTAGCACCTTTACCCCAATAACCCATAACTAAATTAAGGTCTAAAAACCAGCTTGTAACCGGTTTTTTGCGATGAGTGAACTTGTGAATTGCCTTCTCACTAAAGCTAACAGGTGATAACCCTGGCATTGCTGATAGGCATTTTTGAGAGCCAGAATAGATAGCATCAATTCCCCAATCATCAACTCTTAATTCTGAGCCTGCAAGAGAGGTTACTGCATCAACAATATTTAGGCACCCATGCTTTCTAGCTAATTCGCAGAGTAGTTTTGCGTCAGATATTGCTCCGGTAGAAGTTTCTGCATGAACAAACGCAACAATTTTAGCGTCAGGATTATCAATCAGACTCTGCTCAACTTTTTTAGGATCAACTGGCTTGCCCCAGTCATCATTAACGACTATGGCTTGACCGCCAACACGAATGACATTTTCTCTCATGCGAGTTCCAAAAACACCATTGATACAAACAATTACCTTGTCGCCTGGTTCAACAAGATTAGCAAAGCAGGCCTCCATGCCGGCTGATCCAGGAGCAGAAATAGGCATTGTTAATTCATTTTCAGTAATGAATGCGTACTTTAACATCTGCTTCGTTTCATCCATCATCTCAATAAATGCAGGATCTAGATGACCTATCGTTTGTCGAGCCATTGCATTTAAAATTCTTGTATGAACGTCAGAGGGACCGGGTCCCATTAATAATCTTTTTGGTGGTATGAATGATTTCATTGTTATGCTTAATAGTTAGTAGTTCATTCTTATTGTTATTGGTCACATTATTTCAAAGGCAACCAAAACTATATATAATTTTTTATAATTATCTTAGATATTGAAAAAAATATTAGTAATTAAATTCATAAACGCTTGAATTTAATTTCAATTGAACTAGATTCATTTGTCTATGATAGGAATACTAGCAACAACTGAAGGCTTACTGTGTCAATAATTTCTCAGTTAAAGAAGTCGCTACCAAAAAATATTGTCCTTAGTGGCGAAGAAAACACTCGTCCTTTTGAGTGTGATGGTCTAAGCGTTTACAAACAAAAACCATTAGCTGTTGTTTTGCCAAATCAAGTCAGTCAAGTCAAAAAGGTTTTAGAAATCTGTCGTAAAAACAAAACACCTGTTGTGACAAGAGGGGCTGGTACAGGCTTATCAGGGGGTGCTATGCCCTTAAAGGATAGTATTGTTTTAGGGCTTTCAAAGTTGACTGAAGTTGTCTCTATTAATCAACAAGAGCAGACAGCTATTGTTCAGCCTGGCGTTCGAAATTTAGCAATTAGTGAGGCGGCTGAGGAGTATGGATTATATTATGCTCCAGATCCCTCATCTCAAATTGCATGCACTATTGGGGGGAATGTTGCTGAAAATGCTGGCGGTGTTCATTGTCTTAAATACGGTCTGACAGTTCAAAATATAGAGTCTATAAAAATATTAACTATAGATGGAGATGAGTTAGTGTTTTCTAGGCAAGATGAAGGGCTCGGTTTATTAGCTCTCATGACTGGATCAGAGGGTCTATTGGGCGTTATCACTGAAGTTACAGTAAGGCTCACAAAAAAACCACAACTTGCCAAGCTTGTAATGGCTGGTTTTGATAGTGTTAGAGATTGCGCAACTGCGGTCGCTGAAATTATTAAAAACGGCGTTATTCCGGCCGGTCTTGAGATGATGGATAAGTTTGCAATAGAGGCGGCTGAACAATTTGCAAGGCCTGGGTATCCTCTACAAGCAAAAGCGCTTCTTCTTTGTGAGTTAGATGGTACAGAAGATTTAGTTAATCATGATGTTGAAGTGGTTGTGAGTTTACTTTCAAAGGCAACCTCATTAAGGGTGTCAGAAACGGAAGAAGAGAGACTTTTATTATGGAAGGGGAGAAAGTCAGCATTCCCAGCAGTAGGTAGATTATCTCCAGATTATTATTGTATGGATGGAACAATTCCAAAGAGACACCTGGCAGATGTCTTGGAGAAAATTAATTCTCTATCAAAGCACTATAGCCTTAGAGTCGCAAATGTTTTTCATGCGGGAGATGGCAATCTACACCCTTTAATATTATATGATGCAGGGTTACCAGGCGAATTAGAAAAGACCGAGGAGTTTGGAAATGAAATTCTCAAGATATGTATTGAAGCTGGAGGAAGCATAACTGGAGAGCATGGTGTTGGCGTAGAAAAGTTGGATGCAATGTGTTATCAGTACAGTGAGGCAGAGTTAGATGTGTTTCATCAGATTAAAGCTGCTTTTGATCCAGATTCACTGCTGAATCCTGGAAAAGCAGTGCCAACGCTTCATCGATGTGCTGAACTGGGAAATATGCATGTCCATCATGGCAATTTGCCTCATCCAGAGCTGGAGCGATTCTGATTATGAATTCTATTTCAGAGTTTCAAAAAAAAATAAAAAATGCCACTCAACTCAGAATTACTGGTTCGGGTAATGAGTCTAATGATGAATTGTTAAATATGTCTTCATATTCTGGCGTGGTCGAGTATTTTCCAGAAGAGCTTGTTATTACACTTAAAGCAGGAACGCCGATCAAAGAAGCCAAACAAGTCTTAGCAAAAAATAATCAAGCACTGCTATTTTTTATAGATGATACTGACAAAACTATTGGTTCTTTATATGCAACTTCAGGAGCAGACTTATCTGATAGTGTTTTGGGAATACAAATTATTAATGGTAAGGGAGAGCTCTTAAACTTTGGTGGCCAAGTGATGAAAAATGTAGCAGGCTATGATGTCTCAAGACTTTTAGTAGGCTCGATGGGTCAACTTGCAGTGATCACTCAGATTAGTTTTAAGGTTTTTCCCATTCAAGAGAATCAAGAAGTTAAACAAAAACAAATTAGAGGGAGTGTTGACTCAGCCTTAAGGAAGAGTATCGAGCAGAAACTAAAAAACGTGTTTGACCCTTATGGAGTTTTTATCTAATGCATGCTGAATTAACAAATAGCACTATTTCAGAGTCAACTCAAGACAAGGCGAGTCAAATAATTGAGTCGTGCGTTCATTGCGGCTTCTGTTTAGCAACTTGCCCAACTTACCAAATATTAGGAGACGAGTTAGATTCTCCTAGGGGCAGAATTTATCTGATTAAATCTGCATTAGAGCAAAATCAGTTTACTCAAAAATCTTTGAGTCATATGGATCGATGCCTTACTTGCCGCTCTTGTGAGACAACTTGTCCTTCAGGCGTTGAGTATGGACAGCTCCTTGAGATAGGGCGAGAAATTATGGAGTCTAAGAGAGGAAAATTTCAAACGCTTTACCGTTATCTTGTTAGAAAGGCTCTGTTAACACCTATAATCTTTAAACCGATAGGGTATTTTTATCGACACTCAAAGATAAGCTCTAAGCCCATTAAGCCAGAAATAATACAATCTAGAGTTCTTCTGATGGGAGGGTGTGTTCAGCCCTCACTAGCGCCAAATATCAATCACAGTATAAAAAATATATTGGCTAAGTTGAATATTGAAGTATTAGAATCTTCACAAGGGCAGTGTTGCGGTGCGCTTGACCAGCATCTTGCTGCCTCTAGCGAAGCAATGAAAAAAGTGAAACGAAATATTGATAACTGGATTTCACAGCTTGACTCTGGTGTTGAGGTAATCATATCTAGCGCAAGTGGTTGCGGCGTTATGATTAAGGATTACCCTAAGCTCTTTAAAAGTTCTGATCCATATTTTAAGAAGGCGCTTCTCGTTTCCTCTAAAACCAAAGATATTGCTGAATTCCTGTCAAATAAAGATTTAAGTGGGCTTCATCTTTCAGAATTAAACATTACCTATCATGAGCCATGCACAATGCAACATGGTCAACAACTTGGAGGCCTGGTTGAGTCAATACTCTCCCAATTTGGCTATATTAAAAAACCCGTCAAAGATTCTCATATTTGTTGCGGATCTGCCGGCGCATACTCAATTTTTGAGACTAAAATATCAAACCAGCTCAGAGATAACAAAATTGACAATTTAAACGCTTCAAAACCTAACATGATTGTAACCAGTAACATTGGATGCTTAATGCATCTTCAAAAAGGAAGCTCTATTCCAGTTAAGCATTGGGTGGAACTTCTGGATGTCTAGAAGAGGAAAGTTAAAAGCTAAGGTTTATGAAATTGATATTGAATCTCTGTCTCATGAAGGAAGGGGTATCTCCCACAACGAGAATAAAGTTATTTTTACCAGAGGGGCTTTGCCCGGTGAAAAGGTTGTAGCTTCACGAACACTATCTCGAGCAAAATATGAGGAGGCAGATGTTGTTGAAATCTTAGAGGCTTCTCCCGATAGGATTGAACCAAAGTGTTCAGTATATGGAGTGTGTGGGGGCTGTTCATTTCAGCATCTTTCGAGTTTAAATCAGATTAATGCAAAAAGGAATTGGCTTCAAAGCGCCTTTTTAGGCCAGGCAAAAGCTGAACCCAAAGAATGGTTAGAGCCAATGCAGATAGATAGTTGGGGTTATCGACGAAAAGCCCGCTTAGGGGTTCGTTATGTTTCTAAAAAAGAGAAGGTCCTGGTTGGCTTTAGAGAAAGAAAATCTTCCTTTATAACCGTAATGAGTCGTTGTGAAGTGCTGCATCCTTCCTTAGGAGATAACCTAGACATTCTTTCCGAGTGTATAGAAAAGCTAAGCATTAAAGAGCATGTTCCACAAATAGAGGTGGCCATTGCGGAGAAAGATACCATCTTAATACTAAGGCATCTCGAGCCTCTTAGTGACAGTGATGATGAAACTCTAATTAACTATGCTCAAAAACTATCAGTTACTTGGTACACGCAGAGTGGAGGGCTAGATACGATTAAGCCACTAACAAATCCAGTACAGCTTACTTACTCTATTCCAGAGCATAATATTGAGATGACATTTTTGCCAAACGACTTTACCCAGGTTAACTTTGAGCTTAATAAAAAAATGATTAATTTGGCTATAGATCTGTTGGACTTAAATGACCAAGATGATGTCATTGATCTTTTTTGCGGCCTAGGTAACTTTACACTTCCAATATCTAGATATGTAAATAAGGTTGTTGGCATAGAAGGGGATACAGGTCTTGTTGAGAGGGCAAAGGCAAATGCTGATGCCAATGCTATTACAAATGCATCATTTTATAAGGCTGATCTTTTTGAAGATGTTTCTGGCTACGAGTGGTTTAGGAAAAAAAATTATAATAAAGCCCTAATTGATCCAGCCAGAACAGGGGCAATAGAAATTGTAGAACTTCTCCCAAAATTAAAGGTTGAGCGTCTGGTTTATGTTTCGTGTAATCCTGCAACTTTAGCGAGAGACACAGCAAGGTTGATTGAATTAGGGTTCTTATTAGAGAGTGCAGGTGTTATGGATATGTTTCCACAAACAGCGCATGTAGAGTCAATTGCACTTTTTGTTCGGAAAAAATAAGCTTAGAGTATCATTGATAAAGAAAACTTGATAAGGAAATAAAATGAGTTACAAGAGAAACTTACTTCCAAAGATGGCTGTGGATAGACTTAAAGAAAATCCAAGGGCTGTTTTGATTGATGTCAGAACAAGTTCTGAGCATAAATATGTGGGCTATCCAGAAAACTCAATACTGATTCCTTGGTTTGATGAGCCAGATTTAAAATCTGACCCAGAGGCTTTTAACGAGTCAGTTCTAAATGCGCTTGGCGATCAGAATGAGGTAATGAATACTGAGCTTATTCTTATATGTAGGAGTGGATTTAGATCAAATGAGGCCTTAAAGTGCCTTCAAAGCAATGGCTTTACTTGTGTATCCCATGTTGCTAGCGGGTTTGAGGGAGACTTGGATGAGAGCGATCATCGCGGTAATCTTAATGGCTGGAGGCATGATGGTATGCCTTGGTCCCAAGGCTAAACCGTCTCTAGCTTGGCGTAAGAAGTAATAAGCCACTTTGTGCCAGCCTTTTGAAAATTAATTTGAACTCGCATTGAATCTCCGCTACCTTCGTAATTAACAACTGTACCCATGCCAAATTTAGCGTGCTTCACAGCCTGACCTATTGAGTAAATGGAATCTGAAGTTGAAGCCATACTCTTACCTTCATTAGTACTTTTTTTATATTCTTGATAAAAGTTTCCATCACTTTCGTTTTTAATATGGTTTAAAAAACTACTTGGTATCTCATCAAGGAATACTGAATTTCGAGAGTAAATAGTTTCACCATAAAGGTTGCGGCTGGTTGCATGGGAAAGAGTAAGGGATTGCATTGCCCTGGTCATACCCACATAACAAAGGCGTCTTTCTTCATCTATATTAGAGGGCTGATTTACTCTTTGTCGAGAAGGAAATAAATCCTCCTCTAGTCCCACTAAAAAAACCACAGGAAATTCCAAACCCTTTGCTGAATGAACAGTCATTAGTTGCACATAGTTTTGATTGCTTTGATTAGATTCACCGCTAGAATCAAGCGTTGCAAGAGCAATAAACCCCTCTGTCTCGGTCATTTCTTCTTCATGAATATACTCTGTCGCTGCTGAAACAAGTTCTTTGAGGTTTTCAAGTTTACTTCCTGCCTTGTCAGTCTTGTCATTAGCATAGTGAGCCATTAATCCAGATTGAAGAAGGATGGAGTCGACCTTTTCACTAAGCGTAAGATTTTTGGTGCTATCATTAATAGATTCAATTAATTGAATAAAGCCTTGTAAGGCATTTGATGCTCTTGCTGGAAGACTTTCTGCAATGGCAATGGACGACTGAAAGAGATCAGTATGACTTTCAATTGCACGCGCCCTAATTTTTTCAATAGTAGAGAGGCCAATACCTCGAGTTGGGAAGTTAACAACCCTCTCAAAAGCTAAATTGTCTGACGTATTTTCAATCAGTCGAACGTAACTCATCGCTTGTCTAATTTCAGCTCGCTCAAAAAATCTTAACCCTCCATAGATTCTGTAATTGAGATTGAATTTTATAAGTGACTCTTCAAAGACACGAGACTGGGCATTTGAGCGATAGAGTATGGCGCATTCATCTAAGTTTCTTCCTTGATTAAACTGGGTCTGAATTTCACTAACAACGTATTGTGCCTCCTCTCTTTCATTTCTTGCATTAAAGACGTTGATAAGGTCACCATCACCAGAGTCAGTCCAAAGAGACTTTTCGAGTCTGTTTTTATTTTTTGCAATAAGTGCATTTGAAGCACTCAAGATATTTCCAGTTGAGCGATAATTTTGCTCAAGCTTGATAACTTGGATTGGTTTGAAATCATCCTCAATCTTTTGGATATTTTCAATTTTGGCGCCTCTCCAACCATAGATGGACTGATCGTCATCACCCACACAGAAAACATGATTATCTTGATTGTGAAGTATTTTTATGAACTGATATTGGATTGTATTTGTATCCTGAAATTCATCAACTAAGATATGACAAAACTTCTTTTGATAGTAATCTAACAGAGGCTGATTATTTTTTAAGAGCTCATAACTTTTAACCAGTAAGCCTGCAAAATCAACTAGGTCATTGGTTTGTACGAAGTTCTCGTAAAGATCAAAAACCTTTACTTTTTGTTTTTTTGCATAGTCGTAACCTACATCAATATCTTGCGGCGATATACCGTTATCTTTATTCTTATTGATAAACCACTGGACCTCTTTAATTTTTAATTTTTTTTCATCAACGGCGTTCTCTTTCATCAAGCGTTTAATAATTCGAAACTGGTCTTGGGCGTCAAGAATTTGAAATGTGGGCGAAAGATTTGCCTCTGCAGGGTGAGTCCTTAGGAGTCTATGCGCAAGAGAGTGGAAAGTACCAACCCACATCCTCCCAATCGGCCGTCTTAAGAGGTCGCTCAAACGCTCTTTCATTTCGTTTGCGGCCTTGTTGGTAAAGGTCACAGCAAGTATGTCATCAGCATGATGATTCTTTTCTGAGACTAGGTAATGAATTCTATGGGTTAAAACTCTTGTTTTTCCACTTCCAGCACCTGCAAGTATTAACGCATTGATGTCCTCAGAAAGAGTAACTGACTGTTGCTGTTTCTCATTAAGTCCATCAGCTGTAGGTGGTGAAATCATTATGAATAAGCTAAGAAATTGGTGATATAAATTTATTTAGATCTTCGATGGTTATTTCACCCATAAAGGTTTGTAAAAGCTCTCCTTCAGGGCTATAAATTAGTGTTGTTGGCATCCCAACAATTTCACCAAAGTTTGAATATTGCGAGTCATTCGTATCAGTATATAGAACGATCGGATAATTAACCGAAAAGCGATCAATAAACGCATTGATTACTGGTAAGTTGACTGGTTCAAAATCTAAACCCAGTATTTCTACATAGTCAGATTTTTCATTATAGAATTCGACAAATGCTGGAATCTCTTTTAAGCATGGAGTGCACCAGGTTGCCCAAAAATTGACAACTAAATACTTGCCGCGTGTATTTTTATCTGTAAAGGTATCTCCTTTGGTATCGGTTAGCGTAAAGGATATTTCTGGGATAGATTCATACCAAGGCATTAAAGGCCTTACCCAATCAACCATATCACCAAAACTTAAAGCCTGGCTTGCATGAAAAGGAGTTATAAGCCAGAGTATAATGAGATATTTTTTCATGAGTTATTTTTATGATTACTAAGATCTATCACAATGCACGCTGCTCTAAATCAAGAGCAACAGTTGCCATTTTAGAACAAAATGATGTTGACTTTGAGGTTGTTAATTACCTTGATAATCCTCCAAGTGAATCAGAACTGAAAGCTATCGTAAAAGATTTAGGAATTAGTGCTCGAGATCTAATAAGAAGAGGAGAGTCAAAATACAAGGAACTTGGTCTTTCTGACAAATCTTTGAGTGAAGATCAATTAATTAAAGCCATGCTAGAGTGTCCAATTCTGATCGAGCGTCCAATCGTAAGGACTGAGAAGGGTGTTGCTATTGGCAGACCTCCTGAGAATATAAATTCAATCCTTTAGATTTATATTTGCCTAGCTTCTGTGGTATGGGTGATTAGTGAGTAGGCTATGGCCTCGATAGACCTGCTCTACTATGAGCAATCTAGCCATAGAATGTGTCAAAGTAAGATTTGAAAGGCTCCAAAGCTGATTACACTTTTTTTTGAGTTGAGTAGACAGGCCATCTGCACCACCAATAATCAACGCAACGTTCTCTCCATCGAGCTGCCATTTTTCAATTGACCTAGATATTTCCTTGCTTGTTTGCTGTCTTCCAAGCTCATCAAATGCAATCAAAAGAGTTGACTCAGAGGCTGCATCCAGAATTAATTTTTCTTCAAGGTTTTTGGCATTGTCTGCACTGATTGACTTTCGACTTTGAGATTCTAGAGTAGTAATTGTGAAATTATAATGTTTAGGTAATTGCTTTTTGTAATGCTCAATGCCGCGTGAAATCCAGTCAGGCATTTTTTTTCCTACAGCGATTACATTAATCTTCATCTTCCTCAGTAGACCATAATTTTTCTAATTTGTAGAATTCTCTCATTTTTTCAGTCATGATATGGACAATGACTTCGCCAAGGTCAACAAGTACCCACTCACTAAACTCTACACCCTCAGTTCCAAGGACAGGCATATTTAAGCGCTTTGCTTCAATGCTGACATTATTGGCTATACCTCTGACATGTTTAATAGATCGCCCAGTTGAAATAATAATGGCTTCCATATCATCACTCTGTTTCATAACATTAAGAGTGACAATATTTTCTCCTTTTAAATCTTCAATGACATTTTCAACAACTTTTATTTGTTCAATAAGATTCATATTTTTTGAAGAAAGTTTATGACGGAAGAGGGCAGTAAATTATCAAGATTTTGATTGCTCGCAATTTTACCTCTAATTTCACTTGATGAAATATCTATAAGCTCAGAGTGAGAGAAATATAGGAGACCGTTTGGTTTAGATCTTAACTGATCGATGTCATCTGCTACGTTAAAAGTACCAAGGTTTTTATTACTAGGTTGAAATCCAGTTCTTGGTAGGATAATCATATGGACAAAGTCTGAAAACTTATCCCATTGTCTCCAAGTTTTAAAGTTCACAAAGCTATCCATACCAATAATAAGACAAATGGTGTCCTTTTTATATGTATCTGCTAACTCTTTAAGAGTATCAATCATGTAAGAGCTGCCACCGCGAAGAATTTCTCTTGAGTCAATTTCAAGGTTAGGAAATTCTTCGATTGCAAGGCTTAACATCTTAAGTCTTTGGTCAGAGGAATAATTTAGAGAGCTTTTATGAACGGGCTCATAGCAAGGTAAAAGAAACAAGCGTTCAATAGCGAGTTCGTTCTTGATTGAGGTTGCTGTTTTAAGGTGTCCTAAATGAACGGGGTCGAAGGAGCCGCCATAAATCCCAATCATAACAAAGCATTTACCTCATCTAATGTCATTGGAGACATTGGGTATGATCGAGTAGAGTCATGAACGTGCATCCTATAACGGACAAATGTGTCTTCATCTTCGATCAATAAAAAAGGGTTGGCTTTTTTTTGTTCAGCAATCGTTGTTGTGATTTCTGAACCATAGTTATGTCCACATAATAAATGAATATCATCAGGTACCTGAGACATTAATTTTTTTAAAGAGTGAAATAATGTGACTGGATTTGATCCTGCAAGGCTACAAATTCCAACACCATATACAAATAAAGTATCACCTGCAATAAGGTGCTCATCAAGAAGATAACAAATTCCACCCGCAGTATGTCCAGGTGTTTCAATAATTTTTATTTCAATATCACCAAGCTTAATGGTATCTCCATCATCAACCGTATGAACTTGATTTTCAATATTGAGGTATGGAACCTCATTAACTCCAGCTGTAATTTTGGCGCCCGTTTTATTAGCTAGATCGTCTACCGCATTTGTATGATCACCATGCCAGTGCGTGATCCAAATGTCTGTAAGCGTGTAACCTTTATCTTTAATTTTTTTTAAAAATAAATCAGGCTCCCATGCTGGATCGACAATAGCACATGTTTTGGTTGCTTCATCAAAAATAAAATGAATTGAATTTTCATAGGCGCCGATATGATAAAGCACCTCGATTGTGTAATTATTGCTGTTATATATTTTTTCCATAATTATTATTTTACCAATTTTGACTTGACTGAAATGAGATACAGATTATAATTTACGTTTTTGCTAACAACCCAGTTTTTTGGGGCTATAGCTCAGCTGGGAGAGCGCAACACTGGCAGTGTTGAGGTCGGCGGTTCGATCCCGCCTAGCTCCACCATAGCAATAATGATTTTGTCCGGTTCGTCTATCGGTTAGGACTCCAGGTTTTCATCCTGGCAAGAGGGGTTCGATTCCCCTACCGGATGCCATTTTTTTTTGGTTAAGCAAGTTAAATTTAACTTTCTTAACCAACTAGGAATCCTCTAAAATTTTCATGTCCCGTTCGTCTAGTGGCTTAGGACGCCAGGATTTCATCCTGGAAACAGGTAGTTCAAATCTCCTACGGGACGCCACCTAAGGATTAACCATTCAATATGTCTAAATGAATTAAACTCCAGAGTTGATGTGATCTATACGACCTTTGATATTTACTCAATCTACTCCTCTGCTTTGTTGTTATAGTTATCAGATAGAAAATTATCATTGAAAGGGGTGTTATGAGTCACATTATTTATGAACCTGTAAAGCAAAGACTTCAACGAAGTGAGTTAGCTGTACCTGGATCGAGTCCTAAGATGTTTGAAAAGGCTTTAAAAAGCACTGCGGATTATGTCTTTTTAGATCTAGAAGATGCTGTAGCTCCAGATGATAAATTACCAGCCCGTCAAAATGTTATCGATGCGATTAATGATCTAGACTGGAAAGGCAATGGAAAAACGATTTCAGTTCGAATCAACAGTATTGATACACACTACATGTATCGCGATGTAGTAGAGGTCGTTGAGCAGGCAGGTAGCAGGCTTGATACTATCTTACTTCCAAAAGCTGGAACTGCGTCTGATGTGTATATGCTATCAGCAATGCTTAATCAAATTGAAACGGCAAAAGGCTTTAAAAATCGAATTGGAATAGAGATCCTTATTGAAACTACGCTTGGTATGGCTAATGTAATGGATATTGCAAAGCAAGGAAGGGATGAGAGGCTTGAGGCAATGCATTTTGGTGTTGCTGATTATGCTGCGAGTTGTAGAGCAAGAACTACTGTTATTGGTGGATTAAATCCAGATTATCCAGGTGATCAATGGCATTCTGGACTCTCTCAAATGTTAGTTGCATGTCGGGCCTATGGATTACGTGCAATTGATGGACCATTTGGAGACTTTAATGATCCAGAGTCATACAAAGATGCTGCGCGCAGAGGAGCCGCTCTCGGCTTTGAAGGGAAATGGGCAATTCATCCATCACAAATTGATTTGGCTAACGAAGTTTATACCCCACCTGCATCAGAAGTTCTTCATGCAAAACAAATTCTTATTGCTCTTGATGAGGCTGCTAAAGCTGGAAGAGGAGCGGCCCAACTCAATGGACGCATGATCGATGCTGCATCTGCGAAGATGGCTGAAAATATTGTGAACACAGATAACGCAATTAATGGAAAGATATAGGTGTAATTATGAATATTCATGAATATCAAGCCAAAAAACTTCTAGCAAATTACGGCGTTCCAATTCCCAGAGGTGGTATCGCCCACTCAGCAACTGAAGCTATTTATCAGACTAATGAGCTGGGTGGAAACAAATGGATTGTTAAAGCTCAACTTCACTCTGGCGCTCGAGGCAAAGCTGGAGGCGTAAAGTTGTGTAATAGCCATCAAGAGATCGCTGAATTTTGTGACAAGTTTCTTGGCAATAAGCTCGTAACGCTTCAAACAGGACCAGAAGGTAAGATGGTTTCGAGTATTTATGTGGAGGAAGTCAGTAATATTTCAAAAGAACTGTACTTTAGTATTGTCCTAGATAGAGCAACTCAAAAAGTAACCTTAGTTGCCTCTACTGAGGGTGGGATGGATATTGAAAAGGTTGCAGAAGAGACACCAGAAAAAATTGCAAAAATTGTCATTGATCCTGCTGTTGGTATGCAGGCCTTCCAGTCAAGACAATTAGCATTTACACTTGACCTGCCAAATGAGGCGGTTGGTGTTGCAAGTAGAGCAGTGATGAAGTGCTATCGCGCTTTTCGCGATACTGATGCAAATTTATTGGAAATTAATCCATTAGTCTTAACTTCAGATAATCGAATATTAGCCATTGATGCGAAGATGACATTTGATACCAATGCACTATATCGTCGTCCAGAGATTTTTGAATTCCGTGACAAGACACAAGAAGACCCTCGAGAGACTATTGCTGCAGAACACGACCTAAGCTACATTGGTCTGGATGGCAACATAGGTTGTATTATTAACGGTGCGGGACTCGCAATGGCTACTATGGATATGATTCAACATGCCGGTGGTGAGCCTGCCAATTTCCTTGATATCGGGGGCGGTGCATCATCTGAAAGGGTTGCTACATCGATAGAACTGGTTTTATCAGATAAAAATGTTGAAGCTATATTGATAAATATCTTTGCAGGAATAAATCGTTGTGATTGGGTAGCTCAGGGCATTGTTGATTTATTGAATAAGCGTGATATTAACGTTCCACTAGTTGTTCGTTTGTCTGGAACAAATGTTGAAAAGGGACAAAAAATTCTAAAAGATAGCGGTAAGAAAGTTATTACAGCAGAAACTCTTGCTGATGCAGCTCATAAAGTTGTTGATGCGTGGAAGAGTAATCGTTAAAGGTTAAGGATATGAGTATATTTATTGATGAAAAAACACCCGTACTAGTTCAAGGCATTACTGGGCGAATAGGCTCTTTTCATGCCAAAGAGATGATTGATTATGGAACTAATGTGGTTGCTGGAGTTACCCCTGGTAAAGGAGGCATGACCCATTTGGGTAAGCCAGTATTTAATACAGTTCAAGAAGCTGTAGAGGCAACAGGCGCAGAGGCTAGTATTGTTTTTGTACCCCCCGCCTATGCGGGTGACGGAATTATGGAGGCTGCTGAGTCTGGAATTAAATATTGCGTTAGCATCACAGACGGCATACCGACGCATGATATGATTCGAGTAAAGCGTTATATCAATAGTGCCAAGCCTGAAGAGCGAATGATATTAACTGGTCCAAATTGTGCTGGAACAATTAGTCCTGGTAGGGCTATGATGGGAATAATGCCAGGGCATATTTATATGCAGGGCAAGGTTGGCCTAATTGGAAGATCTGGCACATTAGGATATGAAGCAGCATCTCAAATGAAAGAGTTGGGTATTGGAATAAGTACGGCTGTTGGTATTGGTGGAGATCCAATTAATGGAAGTTCTTTTGTTGAGATCCTTAAGCATTTTGAGAGTGATGATGAAACTCAAGCGGTGCTAATTATTGGTGAAATTGGAGGACCTCAGGAGGCTGAGGCGGCTGAGTACTTTCAAAAAAATATGAAAAAACCGATGGCAGCATATATCGCTGGCTTGACAGCCCCCACAGGACGACAAATGGGGCATGCCGGTGCCATTGTAAATTCGAGTGGAGAGAGTGCTGCTGACAAAGTAGAAATACTTAAAGATGCCGGCATTATGGTTTCACCTACACCATCAGATATGGGGTCTACAGTAAAGAAACTATTGAAAGGAATGTAATTTATTGATTTACCTATGCTTTTTTTTGTAAAAGTGTTATACAAAAGATAATAGTTATTCTGAAGAAATAGATTTAACCTCTATTTCAGGCTCAGTAGACATTCTTAATTTGTTAGCTAAAAACCAAACTACTCCAACACCTAATGCCCACCAAATAATTTGCCATGCCCAAATTGATGGCATTCCTAAGAGCCATTGATCATAGCCAATATTGGGTTCTCCGAATGCCATATTTCCAAATACAGATCCTGGGCCAATTGCAAAAAACATCCAAACCATTAAAAGAAGTGCGCCAACAGGTTTTGACCAACGATCACTTGATTTAATATCGCTGTGTTTTTGAAAAAAGTTATGGAAAGTTTGCCTATGTTCTTTTTCAGGGTCATTTGTAGCCATTAGTGAAATAATCATACAAATTACAATATTAAAAAACATTCCCCATACTGCAGAGTGTACATTCCAAGGCCAAACTCCCCAAGGTAATGCGCCTCCTGTAAGCTTTTGCCCAATTGGCTCAGTCAACAGAACTACTAAAAGGCCAATACTCAGTCCTGCTATTGCACCACTTCGATTAATCCATGGTAACCATGTTGCACCTAGCAATGATGGCCAAAGTTGAAAGGAACATGCTATTGCTAAACTACCAAGAAGAAGGGTTGCTTCCATAGAGAATGAAGCTAACAACATGCCACTCAAAAAAACTAAGCCTGTAAACAGCCTAGCAACTCCTATCTGTTTTTTATCATCAGAGTCTTTTTGAAAGTAGTGAACATAAATATCACGCGATAAAATGTTGCCAGTAGTCGACATGAATGACGTAGCCGTTGCTTGAAGAGAGGCAACGGCACAAATGGCGAGAAAACCGACTAACCATGGTGAACTATTACCTACAAGTTTTATGAAGTGAACAACTAATTCTGTATGTTGTTGTTTTGAAATTTCAGGTAAATAATTACCAATTGCAAAACCAGCTTCATTCACCTCAGCATTTGCCCCTAGAAGGTTTGCACTGACACCTATCATTATTGAAAATACGAATAAAATGATTCCTGTAACTGCCGCTGCTCCCCATATCTGATGGATTGCAAAACCTTTCGGAGAGCGACTTGTAAATCCCAGCATGGTAAATGAAGGTGAAGACTGAATTCCCATAACGGAAAGCATAAAAGTTAATATCATTATCGATGTCCATGGTCCACCTTTTGGTATCTCAATGCCTATTCCATCTGTAAATTGGATGACTCCCGGTATTGCAAAGTATCCAGGGAAATTACCCCCTCCCATACCTTTAGTTTCTCCTAGGTGGCTTGAGACATCTTTTGCAATATTTGCCAGTCCTTTATTTAATGAATCAAAATCACCAACTAGGTCTAAAGCGAACAGACCAAGCAATATCATTCCTAGAACAAATAAAACAAACTGTACTACTGCAATTTTTAAAATTGCTTGCATGCCTCCCATAATTGAATATAAAAGTACAAAGGCAGATAGAGTCCACATAGCAAAAGTTCGTGACATCATACCGTCTGTTAATTCGCTAATTAGGAATCCAGAGGCTCCATATAGCATTGCCACAAAAGGTATTCCAAATAGAAGTGCGATTCCAACTGAAATAATGCGTAAGCCATCTCCTTTATAGTAAGCCGTTAACATTTCTCCAGATGTGGTGTATCCAAAACGTCTTCCTAACATCCATTGTCTTTTAAGTAACACAACTCCAGAAATAGCCACTACGATTGTAATAAATGATGTATTGGCAAATTGAAAACCATCTCTAAATACCAATCCTGGGTGAGCAATAAATATCCAACCAGCAAAAGAAATTGCAGTCGCAGCAAGTGCAAAAACCCAAGGAGAGATATTTCTGCTAGATAAAAAATAATCATCAGTTGTAGTTATTTGTCGTGAAGCTCGAACACCCCAAAATAAACAAAAAGCCCAGTATAGTCCTAGAAATATAAATATCCAGTTGATAACTTCAGTCATTGATATTGGTATCCTTTAAATTTATTTTTGTTATCAAAATAGTGTTCTCCTTTAGGTGTTTGTCTTTATTTAAATTTGGGTCCGTATATGCGGTGATCTTGCATATAAAGCCACCATTGGAAGAATCAGTAATCCGAATACAAATTGTTGTCCTTCATAACTCAAACCAATGCCGACAAGAAATGAAGAAAGTACCTGTAAAACCAGAACACCTATTACCGTAAAACCATATCCGCCTTTACCTCCAAGTAATGAAGTGCCTCCAACTACAACAGCTGCTATTGTTTGGAATAGATATGGACCACCTACACCAACAAATCCACCACCACTCCAACCAAGAAGTAAGATTCCTGTCAATGCAGAGACAAAGCCGCCGATAGTAAAAACACCTACCCAGTAAGTACGTTCTGAAATTGATAAACGAGCTGCCGTAGTTCGATTTCCTCCGACGGCATATAAATTTCTGCCCCAAGTTGTATTTTTTAGTGCAACTATTAATGCTATTGCCAGTATTACCCAAATCACTACGATTGGAGGAATGCTAATGCCAAAAATAGTACCATTTGTTGCAGCGATATTAGACAACCATTTAGGTACTACTCCAAAAACACTTCCACCAAAATCTGAACCAATAGTGGTCAAAGCTTGAATTAGCCCAGTTATAATGAAACCGACGCCTAGAGTTAGTATTAATGCTTGCCCTTGAAGTCGAAAACTTAACAAGCCGTTAATGAGTCCAACACCTATACCCATCAGTAATACTGCTATGATGCAGAGCCATGGAGGTATACCAAGGTTGATTAAGTACATCAAACCAATATTTGCAGCACCTATTACAAAGCTTACTGACAAATCCAAACCTCCAAGTAAGACCACAAGGGTTTGTCCAATACAAGCAAGTCCAAGGAATGAAGCAAAAAGCAGCATTGATTTAAGATTTAAAGTTGAAATAAAACCATCAACAATCAGTGAACCCATAATAAACAGTCCAATAAGAACCGCCAAACCCATCAGAGCACTTTTGTTATTTTTAGCAAAGGAGTTTGTGATGATGAGTATTAATAGTGTTAAGAAAAATACTACTAGTGAAAGAACATTTTGCCACTCGAAAAAATTATCCATAGCAAAAGCCAGAGCAACAAATGCAATAATCATTGCCAGAATACCTATAATGGCAAATTTATTGCTTTTTATGAGATAGCTAATATAGCTTTCATGGTGCTCGCTATCATCAGCTATTTCTTCATCTAAATGTTCTTCTGTTAAGGTAGTTTTTTCATCTTCATTGTATTTCCAGCGCACTGATAGGTGGTACCAACCCCATAGAATAGAACCAAAAATTGCAACTGTATAAAGTATTATCAGCTGTGAAGGTGTGCCTTCAAGGTAACCGAGTACTGCACTAATTGCTGAGATAATTACAGCAATAACAAAGCCAAGCCATTTATAAAAAGAGAACGCAGCTTTTCCCATTCTGCTAGTTTTCATTTTTGCTCCACTTGGTAGTTAGAATATCCACTTTTATCCTTCCCATTTCTTAATCGCATCATCTCTATGTTCACCTATTACGTAGGTGCTAATTATGTGCATAACATTTGGTGCTGAAATTATTGCAATTGCAATGACTACAATTATTTGCCACAATGGAACGCCTATTGCATAAAACAAACCACTCCAAGCAATCACAGCAAAGGTTGCTATATGCCAATATTTCCAAAAACTTCTAAAGCTAGTTTCTCCCATAGCAAGTCGCAAAAATATGTGCAGTAAAACAACCATAAAAATACAATAAGCAATCTCTGATACAATAGTTATGCTTTGAGCATTAGTATTGATTCTGATAGGTTCACCATATTCGATAATTTGTGCTGCTATAGGCTCTATTCCTGTTTGGATAACAGGATCTGTAAGATTGAGCACTTTCCCTGCAACTACAATGCTAGTGCTTGCGACCTCATTGATAGGAGTACTATTGCTTGCAAAGAAATACACAACAATTAAAGCTACTATCGATATAGCACCTATAAATAGGTTGTTAACGTTGTATATTTTTGTCTTTACCAAAGGAATAGTAATAGTAAATAATAGCGCAGTAACCAAAAGAATGGCGTAAGTTTCACCAGAGTAATTGCTAGCTAAATAGCCTTGATTGGCATTTTCAAAGAACAATGCACCTATAGCAATAATCGGTATAGTGCAAATAAATAAAATTGTTGCAGTTCTTTTAGTCTGGACCTTTGTTTCAGGAAGCATAATAAGAATAATCAATGATGTGAATAAAACTACACCAATTATTCCAATTAAGGTATATGTAGAGTTTGCAAGTGCATTAAATGAAAAGTACGATGAAGCAGACTGTGAAATTGATTCTAATCCAAAAACACTCATCGAGTAATAATCAAGTCCAATAGTTTTTAGATTGGTTGAGGCTATAAAGGATTCAGTTGGTGCGTCCGGGTTAAACATTAAGCCGAAAGCAGTTATGATTAATACGATAATAAAACCAATCATTGGCGCACTAATGTGTTTGAATAGTGTTCTGATTACATAAGCGAAAACAGCTATACCAACAACCCCAAACAATATAATTGTGCCTGCTGAGAGTGGATCATCAGTAGCGATTGAAGCTTTAGCTGCTGCAAATCGTTTAATTCCCATTGCTTGATCCATTGAGGCATGGACTGCAACCCCAAGTGTAATGATTCCAAGTACTAAAAAAACCAATCCTGGTGATAGGCCTCGAGCACGTTTTTGCATAAATGGTATCGCAAGACTAATTAATAACGATACAACCAACATAACGCCATACGACATATCGGTTATAAAAGCTTGCATCTTGCCAAAGTTAAATGTTGAAAGTGCATATGTAATCAAAAATATATTCAGAGATCCAAGTAAAGCTCCAAAGGCACTTCCACGACCGCCAGCTAAATTTGCTCCACCTAGTACAAGAGCCGTAACAGCCATTAAAGTGTAGGTTGTTCCTTGTGTGGGATCGCCAGAACTAATTAATGAAGTGAAAGTTATAGCAGCAAGTCCCGCATAAACACCACCAATTGCGTGTGCTCCAATACGAACTAAATTAACATTTACACCGCTTGTATATGTTGCTCGTTCATCAGATCCCATCATTTTTAGATTGCCCCAAAAAGCTGTTTGGGTAAGTAAATACCATGCTGCAGTTGCAATTATTAATATAATTAGAACGGGTGAAACAATATTAATTCCTGCGCCCCAATCATACATCCAGTCAGGGGCTAAACCACCAGCACGCGGCATTATTATAAGATTTAAGCCGACCAATGAAAGATATCCACTTAATGAAACAATAATGGGTTGCACTCTAACAAAAACAATAATTAGAGCCATAAATACTTGATATGCGACACCAACACCTATCGCGTATGCGAAAAGAGCAATTGGTGATTCCATAAAGCCTAATCCAATTAATTGAATCATTCCTACATTAATAAAACTAAGTAGTGGGCCAATTGATAAATCAACACTTGCACGTCCAGCCATTACAATTATAGTTAATGCATAGGTAGCTAAAATTAGAGGAGCTACAACAATTATTAATGCTCCAAAGCCAGTACTGGAGATTAAGTAAGGCCCTCTAAGAGTAGCAAATATAAACAGCAAAAAGAAAATAACTATCGGAACTATAAGATAGGTACTTGGGTTTGATTTTGATTTTTGTGTTTCAATTAATTCCATTATCTTTATTAAAATTGCTAATTAAATTTTTCTTATTTTTATGGTTTATTTTTTTGACATTAGTTTGTCGAATAGCGCAACATCTTTTTCGTTATATTCAAAAGTTTTTGAGCCAGATGCGTTAATTCCCTGATTTAATGAGTGTTCTTTTTCCTTTTCTTTTGTATTAATTTCATTAGAGTCTTGTTCATCTGTTTGATCTTGAGTTAAAGATGAATATTTATTGAATAATTTTTCATCAGTATCTGAATAGCCTTCGTTATTATTTTTATTTCGATAACTCCTATTTCCCTTGTTTTTTATCAACTGTTCGCCTGATGCTATAAGATCTGCAAACTTTTTTGAATCATTTTCTGAATACTCGTTAAGTTCTGGCGTTGGATCAATTTGTTCCTTTTTCTCATAATTTTTTCTCTTGTTATTTTTCTTGGTTGAACTCAAAATATTATTAAATTGTTCTTCGTCTTTAGCAGAGAAATCTTTTTTAGTTACGCTTGCTGGATTTATCTTATCTGTCTTTTTTTCAAAGTATTTACTTACGTTATATTTTTTCACTTCATGCTCCAATTTATTGTCAGGCTGATTCTTTTTAGCTTCATTATTTAACTTATTTGAATCTTGCTTTTTATCACTATATTGATTAGTGGATTTTTTCTCGGGAGTGGCATTTTGACGATGACCAAACATAGACTCAAGGATCCCATCGGCATTAATTTGTGCATCAGTAAAGGTTTCAAAAATGCTTCCATTACGAAAAACAACTACCCGAGAACAGAAGCCAATGAACTCTTCAAGTTCACTTGACATATAGATTACTGAATTGCCTTCATCAGCAAATTCTCTTAATTGCTTGTAAAGGTCCAACTTAGTTTGTAGGTCAATTCCCCTTGCAGGATCAAGCAAGACTAATGTCTTGGGTTGTGTTGCAAAAGCTCTTCCCAACATAACTTTTTGTTGGTTACCTCCACTTAAGGAAGTGATTAAGTTGTCCTTGGGGCCAGTTTTGATTGCCAGACGTTCAACCTCCCAATCTACAACATCATTAATAGCCCCCCAGTCTATGAAGCGTACA
>Ga0209663_1000360_pt1 | contig 26904 bp, 38 predicted proteins | sample SaaInlV_135m_DNA_2_FD_184667 | JGI IMG/M metagenome (GOLD analysis project Ga0209663, IMG submission 184667) | Marine microbial communities from expanding oxygen minimum zones in the Saanich Inlet - Saanich Inlet SI073_LV_120m_DNA (SPAdes) (version 2) | ecosystem: Environmental > Aquatic >... | reverse complement strand
AAACAAAATCATTGATGTTCCTAAAGAAATTGACATTCAGATTGCATTTGATGCATTGAAGGCTATGGATGTTAAAATTGATAAATTAACTCCAGAACAAGTAAAATATGCAAATAACTGGTAAAGAGTTAGTTAATTTAGTTAAACAACCTTAGGCACGATTTTTGTAATTACGGTAATTTACAGAATATTTTCTGATTTTAAAAAAGAGTATTACATTGTCATATGTGATTTTAGGGCGAATTGAGTTTTTTTAGAATATAATTTTCACAGACTAAGAAGGAGTTTTGGCAATACTGGATTAATCAAAGATTGCGTCTATTGCTTTCTGCTTACAAGGAGTTTTTTGTTCAAACATATCCTTTACAATACTATCTACACTTGCTTGAGTATGTGCATCAGAGTTAGGTTCAACTCTTTCACTTTCCAATAATTGGACAAGATTCTGTGAAGTCATAAAACCACAATGAACAACTGCCATATCATTAGCTTCCATATCACATTGATAATTACTCAGACCTCTTTCATCCTCTACAATGCAGTTTTGATATTCTGTTTTCATTTGATTTAGGTTCATTTCTTCCCATCTTGAAAACTGTTCGATTTTCTTTTCAATAATTGGAACACAATCCGTATCAGTAGTCAATTTCGTAGAAGTTATGCATATTATTTCATCTAATCTTTGAAATTCTGATACCATGAATTCAGCTTCTGTGATCAAAGGATCACGTACTATGTTTTTAGCTTCTGTATCTACAATACTAGTAATACGAAAATTTATGCTATCTCCTGATTCCCATTCTTCTAATGCTGATTCATCTTGCATTCTTGTTTGTGATTCAGCAACTTCCCTTGATTCCTGTTCATCATAAGCTTGTTGTGCTTGATTTGTAGCAATTTGGTCTAAAACCACTAAGACTCCCAATACTGCAACAACTGAACAAATTACAGATAATGCGATAATTACTACGGGTTTCATTTATTCATACAAGTTATCCAGAAATTTACTTGTCCACCATCTGAAATTAAATTATGCACTTGAATTTCAAATCCATTACTAATTGGTTTTGCATTTATTGTCATTGAAAGATCATATCCATATCTTCTAGATTCTCCATAAGCCCCATAAGTTAGTGGCATATCATCCCCATTACAGAAAACTTTCTCTGTTTTTTCAGGATCTGTACTTGTTGCTGAACCAACATTACTTTGTTTTTCAACAATATATGAAGAAAAGGAACTAGGATTGGCACTTACTTGTATAATTCCCTGATCTGCAAGATATTCAACTGCATTTAGAAATTCTATATCATTAACTTGTCCATCTACCCAAAATGATACAGTATTTTTTATCCATGATGGAACAAGTTTTTCTTCTGCTGACACATTAATTGATAATCCTATCCCTACTGTGAAAATAACTGCTATTGCGATAATTACTACAGGTTTCACTGATAATAATGGTCATTCAATAATTTATGGTTTATGTTGTGATTGTCACATTTGAGAATTACAAAATTATTTCTGATTTTAAAAAACGAGTATTACATTGTCATATGTGATTTTAGGGCGGAGTGAGTTTTTTTAGAATAACCCATGTTATACTAAAATTAATTTTAAAAATTAAAATAAAAAAATTATTGGAATGGATCGATAAATGGACAGTTCACAATATGATCACTGTTCATTGGTCTTGCCATTCCAATTTCTATTAGACCTTGTTGCTGGTAGTAGCTAATGTCATTCATGTTTTCTAAAACTACTGCATTTTGTGGATCAACCCACTTTATCATGAATATTCTCCATAGTGGCGAGTAGTTTTCATCACCTGGTGCACCTGCTGCAATTCCTGCTTGAAATCCTAAGGGACCAGAACCGCTAATTCCATTTTTGAATTGATACAAATCAATTGCAGAAGGACTAGCAAGAGTTGATGCTAATGTTGGTGCATTAATGACTCCCATCATTTTTGCAGGACCTGAAGGAGTAGCATCAGTTACAATATAGTAAATGGTTCTACCATCAGGACCCCAACCTCTATGAGCTACAAAAGTTACAGTCATTTCATCTAGATCAATGTCTAAAACTTGTGCTTTACCATAGGGGGTAGCATCATCTAATGTTTTGTTTTCTTTAATTGTCATTTGACCATCAGGCCAAACAATTTGTGGCATATTCAAAACTACTGGAAGTGGTGTTAGTGTTACTTCACCATTCATCTCAGCATCAATTACTGCTTGTTCAGAATCTAAAATCCTGGCATTACTTTCATCAGTCCACATTACATGCACATGAGAAGTTAATGCACTATAGATTTCAGTTTGTGAAGGAGTACTAGTTACTATCTCATTTTGATACCCATGAATACCCGCACCATCTACACCATTTACAAACATGTATGCAGTGGATAGTGCTTCTTTTGGAGTGTTTTCAAGGGGTGGTGCAACTTCAACATTCCATCCTTGTTTTTCAGAGATTACTTTAGCATGTTTTTCATCACTTGCATCAGTAATTATGAAGTAAACTGAATCCCCATTGTAATATCCCATGTGTAATGGAATATCAGCTGGAACACTTGCACGAGATAATTTTAAAAGACTGCCTGGGTCTATTTGTTTTTCAGATTCTGCAACATCAATAATTTTTGCAGGTTCAGTTGGTGATGAAATAAAAGAATCTCGCATTTTTTTGCGTTCATCTTCAGCATTTCCTGAAACACATAGACGGTCTCCACAAATTTTTTGTGCATGAACATCAATTAATGGAACAAAGGTCATTGCAACTGCAATAATTGGAATTATTGCAAGTAGGCTAATTTTTTGCACATTTTTTGTCATTAGGCACAATATTGCAAATTTAGTATTAAAACAAATTCCCAAATTGACAATTAATTCTATATTGTTTGATTTTTAACCAATACTAAATACAATGCCATTTGATTCATTATGTAAAAGTAAAATCTTCAAAGATGTTCCAAACTATGAAGACATCAAAGTGGATAAATCTATGCAAAACAGATTCTCTACAGTATTTACTGGAATGGGAGGACGATTCACCAGATTAAGAATTATTTGTGCCATCACCGAAGAGCCAAAAAACCCAAATGAGTTATCAAAAAAATTAGAACTTGATTACAAAACAATAATTCATAGTATTGATGTATTAGAAAAAAATGGATTCATTACAAGACAAGGAGATGGGTATGGTGCAACATTTTTTCCATCAACGTTACTAACTGAAAATTTATCCACGTTATACGTAGTAATTAGAAAAGTTGAAGCAAAATTTGATCGTAAAAAAACATAGATTAGATAGAATGAATATGATTTTTTATAGTTTCAGAAGATTTTTTAAATAAATTCTTTTCAGATGGATTAAAATTCATATTTTTAATTTCTACCACTCCAGCATGATTAATTTTCGTTGGAACCCCCATAGCAACATTGTTTTCTCCATATTCTCCCTCAAGAACTATTGATACTGGAACTGATATTTCTTTTTTGTTAAGAATTGTGTCAATTACATCATATACATTTCTTGCAATTCCAAATTTAGATTGGCATTGATAATCTCTCAACATTTTCCAAGAATTTCGGACATTACAAGTAATAACATCTTGTTTATCGTCAGATATTGAAAAAAAATGACCATCCACATGAACATTAGAAAATATTGGCACCATGGTATCTCCGTGCTCTCCAAGAACTAAAGCATTAGTGATAGAGGTTTGAGGAATACAAAAATTATTGGCAATTTGATATTGAAATCGTCTACTATCAAGACTAGATGCAATTCCAATTACCTTAAATCGTGGAATTTGAGCCTCTTTTTGAAAAAAATAAGTTAAAACATCAAGTGGATTAGAAACTATCAAAACGATTGCATTAGGAGAATATTCTTTTATTTTTTTGGCAATATCTTTTATCAGATTTACTTGTTGAGACATATTTTCAGTTCTGTTTTTTAAATTAGTTTTTGTACTTGCAGTAATTACAATAATTTTGGATCCAGTTAATTTAGAGTAATCATCAGTTCCAATAATAGAGTATTTTGAAGTAGATGAAATGGAGCTTGTAATGTCTAAAGATTCTCCAAGTGCTTTGTTTTTAGTATGATCAATTAATAAAATATCATCCAATGCATTTGTTGCACAAAGAAATGCAATAGATGTACCAACTAAACCACTACCAATAATTGAAATCATGTATGTTTTGTGTCCATTATTTTATAATCATAATTGGACAATGGGCTTTTTGAGATACTCCGTTTGCAACACTCCCCAACAACAATTTATCAAAACCGGTTCTACCGTGAGAACCAATCACAATCAGGTCATGTTTCTTAGATTTTGTAAAATTTAGAATATCTTTAACAACAGATTCTGATTTTAAAATCTTAATGTTTAAAGAAATATTTTTTTTCTTTGCTAAAGACTCTAATTCTTTTAAATGATCTTTAACAATTTTATTTAATTTTTCTATTTCTTTAGGAATTGGTCTTTGTTGATAAAATAAATGAAAAGAAGGATAAATTTCAACACAGGTGATAACTGTTAATTTTGAATTGTATTTTTTTGAAATATCTAATGCAATTTTAAAAGCTCTGGTAGATTGTTTAGACATATCCACTGGAACAAGAATATTTTGAAATAGCATTAATTCAAACCTCGTTTTCTAATGCTTTCTCTTTGACGATTATCATCATGTTTTGATGAGTTTCTTTCCAATTTTCTACACAATTTATCTGTAATTTCAAGTATATTCCACCCTGATTCGGTGTAAATTAATTGATTTTTTGCAGTGGTTATGGTTGCTCTTACTTCATAATGTGTTCTTGATCCTTCGGAATTTTGAGTTTCTACGGCTATCTTTGCCTCAATTATATCAGATAATACTTTTCTAGATTTTTCTAGAGCCTCTCCAAATTTTAACATTAAAAATTCACCTGCAGGTTCATCTTCTGATAAACCAATTACAAACAAAGGAATTTTTTCTAACATATCCATATACTCCATGGATTTTTGTTAATTACAGGAACTACTACATTTTTCAATTCTGATCTAGTTATTACCTCAATTTTTTTCATAAATTATAATTATTTTGAATTTCTTTAAATCAACATGTAAATTCCCATATGTGATTTTCAATAAAGATATTGTAGAGGGGATATTTAACAAATTACTTGCTAAATATTTTGTGGATACAAAAAATTTAAAATTATCAAGAATTATCATAAAACCAATCACAATAAATCCAAACACAACGCTTGTAAAAGCAAGAGAGATTTTATTAGAAAATAAAATAAAACGTGTAATAGTAGTAGATAAAAGAAAACCAGTAGGAATTATAACTGAAAAAGATATTGCTAAAAAGATTTATGGTTTAGGTATAAAACCAATAAAATCAGTAAAAGCAAAAGAATTCAAACCAAAAAAAATATTCACATTAACTAGAAACAATTCTATTCAAGAATGTGCAAATATGATGAAAAAATATAGTGTTAGTTCAATAATTATCTTAAATGATGATAGTACCCTAAAAGGAATTGTAACAAAAACCAGTCTTGTAAAGATTTTCCTCACCACTGAAACAACACCAATAAAAGTTTCAAAAATTATGAAAAAAAAAGTAATTTCTGCTGAACCAAGTGATCCAATATTACTTGTGGAGAGTTTATTGATAAAATATAGAATATCTCGAATAATTATAAAAAGAGGACAAAAACCAGTAGGAATTATAACTTTTAGAGATTTTGTGCCTGCAAAAATACCTCGATGGATAACAGATTCCGCAGATCCTAAAGAAGTTCAAGAATACAAATTCAAAAAAGGATTGAATGAGATTAATTCAAATCAAATGAGCTATCTATTTCCATTTCACGCTACAGACATAATGACACCTAATCCAGTTACAGTCGAGAGTGATAAAGACATCCAGTATGTCATAAAACTTATGATCAAATATAATATCAGTGGAATTCCAGTTGTTAAAAAATCAAAATTATGTGGGATAATTACAAAATCAGATATTGTGCAAGTTCTAAATTAACAATTTTACCTTACAATCAATACTGGTTTTTTAGATTTATGTAAAACGTAATTTGAAGTACTTCCAAAAAATAATTCTTTAACAGATCCCATTCCTCTTGAACCAATTACTACCATATCGAAGTTTTTCCTTTGTGCAATATCTACGATTCTTGTTCCACTGTGCCCATAAGAAATTGTATCGAAAAATAAAATGTCATGTTTTGTTGTTTCAATTTTTGCTTTTTCCATAACTTTTTGTGCAAATAACAATAATTTTTTTTCTAATGATGAAATTTGTTGATTTGTTTGAGGTTTTTCTATTTCTAGTACGTATAAACAAGTAATAGATGCATGACATTGTCTAGCTAAATTAATAGCAACATCAAGACATTTAAAAGAATTTTTTGAACCATCTAATGCAACAAGAATTTTTTTAATTTTAATTGCCACATATTGAAATAAAATATTATAAAGTTTAAAGACTACATCAATTATCAAAATTGATTACCATTAATGATAATTTGGAATCCCTGTCATATACTGGATTTAACATAATAAAATAAATGAATAATGGCAAAATTCTAACTGTTAAAAATATCATGACAAAATCAGTTGTTTCTGTGGATGCTTCAATGACGATTAATGAATCTGCAAAAATGATGGAAGACGCTAAAGTAGGTGCAATTATAGTTATGGAAAATAATTCCCCACTAGGCATTGTTACAGATAGAGATTTTGCAATAAAAGCTGTAGCTCATGCATATCCAATTACTTCACAAATTAAACAAATAATGTCATCTCCTTTGTTCTCAATTAATCCTGATGAATCCATAAGAACTGCTGCAGATTTAATGCATGATAGAAGAATATTGAAATTACCAGTAGTTGACAATGAAAATGTTGTGGGGATCATAACAGCTAGAGATATTGTTAATTTATTGGCAACATGTACTGAACAAGATGTCAGAGACATGTATTTTCATTCAGTTGTTAAAATTTTTGCTAATTACAGCCCTTATCTTTAGAAATATGATGATGATTAATATGCCATTTACTAAATTATTTTTTTTAAAAGTTCGCAATATTTCTTCATTGAATCAAATATGAATACCGCACCATATTGGCAGAAAAAAATCTGCATAGATTGTAAGAGGACACATTGTCAAAAAGGCTGTATTTGTGATTGTCATCAATTAAGAGATAGATGGCAATAATTTTGGATTATTTTTGTATATTTTAACATCATAAATTGTAATTTATAATAAAATCCACTAAAGAATTATTTTCAATCTTAGTAAACAAGCATATTAGATAAATAGAGATTAAATTAATTTTTTAGTATGAGTTTAAAGAAGATAATGGTTTGTTTGGATGGTTCAAAAAATTCTTTGAGAGGACTAGATAAGGCCATTTCATTTGCAAAACAATCAGATGCCACCATTATTGGGGTTCATAGCGATACAAGTTTTAGTGCATTTTCTGCTGTTCGAGCTCCTATACTTCCAGAAAAAAAATGGAAGAAAAAGGCAAGAGAAATAATGAATATTGTTAAAAAAAAGACGGAAAAAAACAAAATTCAGTTTAAAGGAATTGTTATAGGAGGGCACACATCAGGTATTGATTTGACCACATTTGCCAATAACCCTGCTAATGAAATTGATCAAATTGTCATAGGTTCCAGAGGAATGGGGTTTCCTAAGGAGTTGTTTTTTGGAAGTACTTCAAATTTTATTTTACATAAAGCAAAAGCTCCTGTAACTATTGTCAAATAATTTCAAAGACAATATACACTTCTAAGATAAAGAATCATAATAAAAAATTTAAAACAAAATAAATATCTAAAAAATAAATGAAACTGAATTAAATTTGAACCTAAAATTTGTTATTCATTAAATCCTGAAGAAGGATGATTTTGTAAAATCAACCAATTTATAAAAATAAAATTGTATTTCTCAAAAATACTTGAACTGGATTTTACGTTTTCAGGTACCTGAATCTAAAGAGGAATTTTTTACAATGTCTATAGCAGTGATCATCCCAATAATTTTTCCATTTTTCTTAACTGGAAGTTTATTGATTTTTTTCTTTTTCATTATCTCTGCAATGTCCCGTATTGTTTTTTCTGGACTAACAGTAATTAATGGCGATGACATTATTTCATGAATTTCTGTAAATAATGGCCGTCCTTTAGAAATAATTTTGGTAGCAAAATCTTTCTCAGTTACTATTCCTATCGGTTTAGTCTTGTCAATGATTATGACATAACTGACATTTAATGTATTCATTTTTTCTGCAACTTCTTGTACCCAATTTGTTTTTTTAGTGATCACTATATTTTCATTCATTATGTCCTTTGCAATTATTTCCATGAATTACAAATATTTTTTAATTATATGATAAGGATTCTAAATTATCAATACTGGTTATCAATTTTGATAATTACTAAAACATTTTTACTTTAAATTCTTGAAATTAATTACTAGATGGCAAAAATTAAAAAAATTCTTGTTGCATTAGATGGTTCAAAAAATTCTTTGAGAGGACTAGATATGGCAATTGATTTAGCTGTACAATCACATGGAACAATTACAGCATTATCTGTAAAATCCATACCAGACATCTATGCTTTTCATCCACTGGGATTTATGGATTTTGACAAATCCTCAGAAATAAAAAAAATACTATCTTCTGCAAAAACTCGTGCAGAAAAAAAAGGGATCAAACTAGTTGGAAAAATGATATCAGGGGATCCAGGCTATGATATTGTAAAATTTGCAAACAATACTAAAAATAAAATAGATATGATCGTAATTGGTGCAAGAGGAATAGGCGCCGCAAAAGAACTTTTTTTTGGAAGTATATCCAACTATGTAATGCATAAATCCAAAAAACCAGTACTGGTCATAAAATAATAATCAAAAATTTATTGAAAAAATAACGTGTGTATTCAAAAAAGTAAATCTATTAGATATGATTATAGACAATCACCACATATACGGAAATTTTTCAAATTTATCGTTACATTATGAAAAAAATAGAATTAAATGACATATCTATGTTCTAGTTTTTTAATTAAAATCAACATTCTTTTAATAATGATGGATATGCAAACCATGCCATCTAATTTTATCCCAATATTTTAAAATTCAATTTTCATATATCGTTTTAACAAAATGCATTGCAATACAATGTATTCATAGATATTAAATCAAAATATGTCTAATATTATATATGCAAACAGTTCACAATGTATTCAAAATTGTAGAGACAGATCAAAAAAATAGTTTACTTGATATTTTATCAGATAAATATTGTAGAACCATAATCGAATCAACAACATATAAGCCAAAATCAGTAATGGAGATAACCCGAGAAACTCACATTCCAATGAGTACAACATACAGAAAAATTCAATTATTGCATGATCATAAATTACTTAAAATTTCTGGAACTATTACCGATGATGGAAAAAAATTATTCTTATACAAAAGTAAAGTTAGAGGAATTCAAAGTGTATTTAGAGATGGGAATATAGAAGTAGAATTAATATTAAATTATTAATTTTTATTTTTAATTAGACATTTTTTGATGTAAAATTAGTTTATTTTATGATTTTAGTAGGATTATAATTTAATCAATATTATTAAAAGTGAAATTCATTATTGAAAATCATTTTCCCTATTTATTACATTCCAAATAAAATATTGTTAATGCCTATAGAAATTGAATTAAAAATTGAAGAAATGCCTCAAAATTATGTTGGCAACGGTGTAGCTATGATTGATCCTCAAATAATTGAAGAAAACAATTTACAAGCAGGTCAGATTTTAGAATTATCTGCAAACAAAAAAACTCATGTTAAATTATGGTCTGGTTTTCCTGAAGATCGAAATACAAAGACAATTCGTATTGATGGTTTGACTAGGTATAATATTGGTGCAAGTATTGGAGAAAAAATTTCAATAAATATTGTGGAAGGAGTAAATGCAGAACAAATTATTTTATCGCCTACAGAAAAAATTCATGCAGAAGGATTACATGAATACATGTCATCTCTTTACCAAGAACATGTCTTTACAACTGGAGATACTGTAATTGTTAGCACTCAAATGGGTAGTAAAATACAGTTAATTGTAACTGGTACAAAACCATCAAAACCGGTAATTGTTACTGAAAACACTCTCTTCAAATTAGGCAACATAACAAAACCCAAAGATCTTTCAATTCCAAGAATTACATACGATGAATTAGGAGGTCTAAAAAATGAAGTTCAAAAAATTCGTGAAATGGTTGAATTACCAATGCGTCATCCTGAATTATTTGAAAAAATAGGAATAGAATCCCCCAAGGGTGTATTGTTATACGGTCCACCAGGTACTGGTAAAACATTACTTGCTAAAGCAGTAGCTGGAGAAACAAATTCTCATTTTACTTCTCTTAGTGGTCCTGAAATAATGGCAAAACATTATGGTGAGAGTGAAGAAAGACTAAGAGAAATATTCAAACAAGCAGAAGAAAATGCACCCAGTATAATTTTCATTGATGAAATAGATTCTATTGCACCAAAAAGAGAAGAAGTATCTGGAGAATTAGAAAGAAGAATAGTTTCTCAATTACTAACACTCATGGATGGAATGAAATCTAGGGGAAAGATAATAGTTATTGCAGCTACAAACAGACCAGATTCAATAGATCCTGCACTTCGAAGACCAGGAAGATTTGATAGAGAAATTGAAATTGGAATTCCTGATGATGAAGGTAGATTACAAATTCTAAATATCCACACACGTGGAATGCCTCTTGATAAGAATGTAAATATTAAACAAATATCAAAAACCACTCATGGATTTGTAGGTGCAGATTTAGAAGTACTCTGCAAAGAAGCTGCAATGAGATCTCTAAGAAGAATACTTCCTGAAATTAATTTAGAAGAAGAAAAGGTTTCAAAAGAAGTATTACAAAAAATAAAAATTACTAAAAATGATTTTACAGATGCATTAAAAGAAGTTAGACCATCTGCACTTAGAGAAGTTCTAGTACAAATTCCGGATGTAAGTTGGGATGACGTTGGAGGTCTTGATGAATTAAAAGAAGAATTACAAGAATCAATTGAGTGGCCATTAAAACACAAAGAAGCTTTTGAATATGCACATGTAAAACCACCAAAAGGCGTATTGTTGTATGGTCCACCAGGCACTGGTAAAACTTTGATTGCAAAGGCAGTTGCAAAAACAACAGAATCTAATTTTATTAGTATCAAAGGACCTGAATTGTTATCAAAATGGGTTGGAGAATCTGAAAAAGGTGTTAGAGAAATTTTCAGAAAAGCACGAATGGCAGCACCATGTATCATTTTCTTTGATGAAATAGATGCACTTGTTCCAAAAAGAGGAAGTGGCGGGTCTGATTCACATGTAACAGAAAATATTGTTTCACAAATTCTTACTGAAATTGATGGATTAGAAGAATTAAACAATGTGTTGATAATTGGTGCAACAAATCGATTAGACATCGTAGATCCCGCATTATTAAGACCAGGGAGATTTGATAGAGTTATTGAAGTTCCAAATCCAAATATTAAAGGAATAGAAATGATTTTCAAAATTCATACTAAAGATAAACCTCTTTCAGAAGATGTAAATTTGAAAACAATATCTGAATTATCAAAAGGATTTAGTGGTGCTGAAATTGAAGAAGTGTGTAATCGTGCATCTCTTTGTGGAGTTAAAAGATTTGTACAAAATAAAGACAAATTAGTAAAAACAATCAAAATAACTCAAAAAGATTTTGAGAAATCTATCAAAGAAATAAAGAAGGTAAAAACATCCTGAAATTATGTTAAATTTTCAAATACAATAAACAAAATTTAAAAAATAACAAACAAAAATAGGACAATTCAATAAATTAAAAAAATTCTTGAATTAAATTAACGATAATACAAAATCATAGATTTAACTAATGATGTATTTTGTAAATGAAATTTTGATGTTGTTTTAAATTTTCACAGCTCCCGGTATATTTTGTGAAAAATTTGGTTTTTTCTTTACCCAAAGTAATGCTCCAATAAATAAAACAGCTGGAATAAGAATCATGAATATCATTAATTCATAGTAAATTTCTAGTCTTTGAGCAGGTTTTGTATGATAAATTTCATGACTAGTTTTTTCAGAATTATCATATACTACAGTAGTAAAATCCACGGATCTTTGTTCTTTGGTTTTAACATTTCCGTGAACTGTAACATCATCTTCAGCAAGAATTGAAGAAGAATGAATTTCTTGAATTCGAATAATAATTGAACCCGAATTATCAAAAATAAAATTTCTATAATCTCCTCCAATTTGGCTCAAACCTTTATCATAAAAAATTTTTTCACCATTTTGAAATATCATAAAATTATATTTCATTTTTGCAAGATTAGAATTTGTATCAGGATTATAAAATTGGTATACGAATTGAATTTTTTCATGAGTTCTAATTACAGGAGGATCCCATGTTAAATTTACTTCAATGTTTCTATCAGGAGTATATTGTAAAAGCGGAAATTCTAAATGTTTACCTGTTGCATCATGAGGAAAATTTGGAATTTCTTTTTCGACAATCACAACACCTTCCATCCAAGGATGAATTGTACAATAATATGAAAAAACACCAGAGTTATCAAATTGATATTTCCAAGATTCCCCAGGTTTGAATAACCCACTGTCAAAAACCCCATCTGATTTTCCAAAATCGTTATTGTTCATCCAACCAAATCTTCCCGAACTCTCTCCACTAGTAATCGTGTGTCCTTCTCTATCATCATTATACCAAGTAATTGAATCCCCCACTGTAACGAACATTTGTGGAGGATCATACCAAACTTCCGCAGGAGTATTTAGTTCCGGGTTATAGGCACCAAAGGGAATATCCACAACATATTCTTCTGCATAAATCGGAGGAATTAAAAATAAAATAAGTCCTATTGAAAACAGGGCTAAAAAATACATATTTTTAGATTTTACCGTATTGGAATAGATTTTTTCTTTTGTTTTTTTGATGGTTTTAATTTCGGTACATGAATTTCCAATATACCATTAGTGAGTTTTGCATTTGTTTTTCCAGAAACTATTTTCTCAGAAAAAGGCAAAGTTCTACAATAAGATACATGACTACGTTCTTTTCTCAGATAATTTTTCCTTTTTTCCTTTGTTTCTTCTTTATGTTCTGCAGATACCTCAATTGAATTGTCAGTCACATTAAGCTTTATGTCCTTTTTTTCGACTCCAGGCATATTCATGATTACTTTGTAATGATTACCTTCATCAATCACATCACACGAATTTTGAGTTGTATGTACCATTTGTGGAACATGTATTGATGGAAACGAAGTAAATGATCTTTCAAGATCACTCCTAAAACCATCAAATATTTTTTCAAGTTCACCCCAATTTGCATACCAAGGAGATAGATTATTTGATATTTTTTCAGGTGTTTTCTTCGTAACCATGATCAATATTGGGGAAAATAATATTTAAGATACAAACTAAATTCTCACATGCAAAACTCTGTTTTGATAATAACTAACAATTATATTTTTTAGTAAAAGGTTCTTGTAATTTTTATTTTTTCTCTTCTAATTGCATATGATCATATATGAAAAATTAATTACATGTAGAATATTTTCCATTAAATTTACTAACTGAGAATTTATCCACGTTATATGTTGTGATTAGAACGGGAGAAGCAAAGTTTGATCGTGAAAAAAAATATGTTAAATAAATAGAATTTGGGAATTTTGTTAAATAGGATTTTAGAAATTTTACATTAATGCAAGCAATTTGGAATGGAGTCGTAATTGCAGACAGTAATGATACTGTAATAGTTGAAGGAAATCACTATTTCCCATTTGATTCTATCCAAGAACAATATTATTCCAAAACTGAACTAACTACTTTTTGTGGTTGGAAGGGAATGGCAAATTACTATTCAGTTACGGTAAATGGTAAGACAAACAAAGATTGTGCATGGTATTATGAAACTCCAAATGATGCTGCATCCAAAATAAAAGGAATGATTGCTTTTTGGAGAGAAATTCAAATTAAATAATATTATTTAATTTGGGAATTTTCTTAAATATGATTTTGTTCAAATAGAATCAATGAGTTGTCCTGACTGTAATCATGAAAAAGGAAAATGTACTTGTCTTTGCTGTTGTTCTGTTTCTCAAATCGGATGTCCCTCATGTATTTTACCTGTATTAGGATATAGACAAATTAAGAAACTTATTAGAAAAATTAAAGAATGAAATTTATTTTTGAATGAATTTGGGAATTGTATTAAATATTTTAAAAACTAATAATTAATTGAATTTGAAAATTAAATTAATTATTCTGAGTGTAGTTATAGTAATAGGAGTTATATCACTTTTAGCAGTATTTCCAGAAGAAATAAAATCGAACTCCAATACATCAATCATATCTTCAACATCAGACATTATGATCACAAATGGAGAGAAGCACATCATACCATTAGATAAGATTAGAGGAGGAGGGCCTCCAAAAGATGGAATACCCTCAATTGATAATCCAAAATTTGTAACAGTTGATGATTCTCAATTTGTAACAGATTCAGATATTGTAATTGGGTTACACATTAATGGTGAAACTAAAGCATACCCCCTATTCATTTTGGTATGGCATGAAATTGTAAATGATGTCATAGGCGGTATTCCAGTAGCCGTAACTTACTGCCCTTTATGTTATACAAATCAAGTCTTTGATAGAACATTAGAAGGTACAACAGTTGAATTTGGAACTTCAGGGAAATTGTATAACAGTAATTTGGTAATGTATGATAGATTAACTAATTCGTACTGGAGTCAAGGGCTAGGTATTGCAATTACTGGGGAGTTAAGTGGAGATGAATTAAAGACAATTCCATTTGATGTGATTAGATGGGGGGACTGGAAAGAAATGTATCCAGAAACAAAGGTATTGACTACAGAAACAGGGCACATTAGATCATATGCTACTGATCCTTACAAAAATTATTACACAAACCCTACAATTCTATTTCCAATAGAAAATGAGGATGATAGAATACCTCCAAAAGAAATTATCATAGGGATAAAAGAAAATGATTCATTTAAAGCATACAAACAAGAAGATGTTGAGTCTAAAATTATCATCAATGATAAAATAGATGATTCATCATTACTATTTGTTTCAATATATTCTGGAAATACTAGAATTTTTGATAGGGAAATAGATGGAAAGATTTTAGATTTTAAATTTAAAGATGGAAAGATTTTAGATATTCAAACAAAATCAGAATGGAACTATGAAGGGTTGTCTATTTCAGGGGAATTAAAAAATAGTCAATTATTGAGAAAATCCATATTTCCAGGATTTTGGTTCTCATGGATTTCATTTCATCCAGACACTTTGATTTATGGAGAAAAGTCATGAGACCAATTCAAAAGGCAGTAATTGCAGGAATTGTAACTATAGTGATTTATCTTCTAGTTGTAGTACTAACTACACCCGCACTTTTGCCTATCGATGCAATTAATGCTGCTTTACAATTAAATTCAATTGTTATTTTTGGAATGGGTTTAGGTATTGGTCTTCAAGTATTTGTCTCTGAGAAAAGTAAACAATTAGGATGTTCATTAAAGAAAAAATCGTTTGGAGGAAATACAAGTAGTACCGCTGCAACATCCTTTTTCTCATTTTTCTCACTAGTCCCATTAGGATGCTGCGGATGGTGGTTGTATGCATTATCCTTACTTCCAGGTATTTTTGGTACAGGAATATCTGCAGTATTAATTGAGTATAGTTCTATTTTGGCATACGGAGGATTATTGATAATCTTTGGGTTTGTAGGATTAAGTGCATACAAACTAAAACAAGAATTAAAAAAACAAAAAATATTCAATTAATTTCTAACATCTAAATTATCTATATTTTTTATTGATTCAATTGCTTTTGCAATCTAAAAACTAGTACTGGTCGTTTTTGTTGCCATGTTATCTTATCTAAAAAATCCATGCTATTTTCTTTCCTCCACTGTTTCTTTTGAAATGATGTTCAGCTTACCTTTCTTATCGATAAATATTTCAAATTCAGGAATTTTTCCAAATACGTTTACCCAACTGTTTGTAAACGATAATAGTAAAAATCCATCAAATAACATTGGTCTTAAAGATGAATGTCATAAATAATCTAAAATTAGCAATAGTAGATTTTGAGCATGAATTGAAGCTACAACATGCACAGTTTGAATTGTTTAGAAGAGTATGGTCGAATACTGGAGAATTACCCGAATCTGTTATTATGAGAGATCTTGAAAAAATGAGCATACAGATGACACTTGATCATGAGTTATTGATTTGGACAAAAAATGAACTCAAAAATGAATTATCTAGAAAATAAACTCAGTACATACTCGGTACAATTCGTATAGCCAACCTTTTTTCGTTTGTTCTATACATAAATCTCCCTAACTGAAAACTACCGATCTCTTGGTTCTATGTAAAAATGTGTTTGACAAACTTGACCAAATTTCTCAATTGTTTTTTCAAATCCTGTGTATACCAACTCTCTTGGCCGCCACTACCATAGACATTCATCACTTGTGCCAGTATTGTCTTAACTTGTGGTTCTGTTATTGCGGTTAAATCATCTATTTTGTAATTACGAACAATGTGGATAAATTGAATTAGATTTTTGTGTCTGCTAGAAGCTGCTAATCCTGTAATTATCATTTCTTCATTATATTTCTCATACAAATCAAACATTTTGGGAGTTAGTTTCTTTTTTGCAGTAATTGTTTGTTCTTTGAGCCATTTGTCTTTACGATGAATATTTTCTTTAATTGCCTCTTCTGTATTGGCTATCTTATCAGGCCTCTTCATGCCATAATATAGTCACGAGGTTATTTAACACACGAGAGACGAACTCTTTAGATTAGAATTTTTTAGATTACTTTGAAACGATCCATATTGGATTCTTTTTCTTTTTGTAACCATGAATTTGTTATATCCTCACGCATTATGGTTACTCGTTTTGGCTTAGTTTGAGAAACTAAATCCACTGCACTTTTTGCAATGTTTTCTGCAATATCTTCTATTATTCTTCTTAATTCATCTGCTGATTCATCACTAACTCTATTTGCTCCTGCTTTTTTTAATATTCTATACATTGCAGATAACCCTAATTCTGATGATTTCATAATTTTTAATTTAATTTTTTGGGAAAAAACTTAATGAGTGAAAAAATATCACTAAGGAATCGATTTATACAGACTATATTGAGAATTAATTAGAAAATGACTTGGTCTTTTGATTCCCATATCCATCTTTCTGATCCTACTTATCTCCCTGAAATTAATTTAATTTTAAAACAAATGGAATTTCTAAAAATTAAAGCATGCTGTGTTTCAGTGGATGTGCAAAATTCTTTAGAAACTTTATCATTATCAAAACAAAGTAATCTTGTTTTACCTTTCATTGGAATTCATCCTGAATATGCAAATGATGATCTTGAAAAAATTACTCATTTAATAGAATTAAATCAAAATAATATCTCTGGAATAGGTGAAATTGGATTAGACCCTACATATGTAAAAAATAATGATGATACTAAAAGACAAATTCAAGTTTTTGAATCGTTACTTTCATTTGCTGAAAAATTTCATAAACCTGTATCTATTCATTCACGAAAAAGTCTTGATAATATTTTTGAAATTATGACTTCCTATAATACGAAACATGCTTTATTACATTGGTTTGATGGAAGCAAAAAACAACTTCAAAAGGCTATGGATATGGATTTTTTTGTGTCGTTTGGACCTGTAATGATTTATGCAAATGATAAACAGACTTTGTTATCTAAAACTGATCAATCAAAAATTCTTGTTGAAACTGATGGACCTGTTAGATTTTCTAGATGTTTTGAAATGAAATCTGGACAGATTAGCTTCATACCTAGTGTCATATTTTGTGCCTCAAAAATTCTTGAAAAAACATTTGATGAAATGTCCTTTTTATTAGAAGATAATACAAAACGTTTTCTTGGAATATAGGTATAAAATACCCTATTCGTTAATTCATGCGTGGATAGAATAAAACGTATTTCGTTTGAAGTATTAGATGAACATAAATCTAAATTCGGTGAAGATTTTGTTGAAAATAAAAAAGCTTTAAACCAAATTTCTATTGTCCGCTCTAAAGGCCTAAAAAATAAGGTTGCTGGATATATTACAAGATTTAATAAAAAACAAATTCGTGAAGAAAAAATTAAACATGATCGTAGTAGTATGAATTCTACTAATGTTGAAGAACAAGAATCTACATTAGATATTACAGAATCTAATGAAATTGATGAAACCGTTGAAGAAATTACTCTTACAACTGAAGAAGTTGAAACAATTGTACCTTCAACTGCATCTGCAGATGACAAAACTGAATAATTAATTAAATATTGATTTCTACATTTTAAATTAGATATAGATATGATTATTATAAAATTAATTGGTGGTGCAAAAAAATCTTTTAATTCTGAACAATTAAAAATTGATAAATCTGATGTTTCTATTCAAGATTTACTTGAGTTATTATTAAAATTAAAACCTACAGATACTTCTGATTTTGATGTTGAAAATATTTTGATTGCTGTTAATGGATCTGATTCTTCTGCAATGGAAGGAAAATCTACCATTATTCATGATGGTGACATTGTAAGTATTATTCCTGTAATTCATGGTGGGGCATCAAAAAAATTAATTTTTGGAATTGAAAAAAAGCAGATTCAAGTACTAGAAATCCGTGGTCAAAAAACAATTGGTATACAATTCATTGATGATTTAAGAAAAAAATACCCAAAAATTAAATTTCAAGCTGTATCTAGTAATTTTATTCTTAATATATCTCATCTAAAAAAAATTTTATCTCTTTCAATTAATGCTGAAAAAAATAATATTTTACTATCAAATAAACTTGAAACTGATATTTTAATGCGTTTTGCAGTGACATTGCAAATTTCAAATGCAATTTTATCTGTTGGAATCAAACCATCTAGTAATTTTATTTTAATCATTATTGGAAATAAAAATTATTTTAATTCATTATATTCTGAATTATCTCCTTTATGTGTAAATTTATTTTTAAAAAATAATGATTTGTTTTTAAAAAAACATTTCAATATTTCAAAAAAACATATCGATACAGTATATTCTAAAACTCCATTAGAGGATATTTTGGTAGAAAAGGCTTCTATTTTACTCTGACATACTACGTTTTGTTTTTTCAAGACTTAGTATGTCTGATTTTTTCAAGATTGAAATTCCTGTAACTATGCCTAATATTTCAATTAAAATTATTTTATCTGGAAAATCTAGTGAAACTTTATTTTTTATTCCATTTGCTATCTTTGTAATAATTTCTTTACTTGAAATATCTGAATTTCTTTTTTCAATTAATATTCTGTATGACTCTTTTTCTTCAATTTGATCTGACATACTAGAAATTGTTTTTTCAATTTCTTCTATGTTTGTTTCAACTACTTTTTGAACTGGTATTACTCTTAGACAATATCTAATACTCCATGGCTCATCTAGTAGTGTTTCTTTCATTTTTCTAACTACTTCAATTGGATCTAATTTTGTCTGAACGGTAATTATTCCAGACATGCTGCTTATTGAAATTTTAACATCCGAATCTCCTAATTCATCTAAAATATCTGTTATTTCTTCTTCTGCATCTCCTTCTAAGTGTCTTGCACAGGTAATAATTAGATTCATCATACCGTGATATCCTTTATTTTTAATATTCCTTCTCTAATCATTTTGATCTTTTCATTTTCTATCTCAATTATTGTGGATTCACCTTTACTTGTAATTATTCCTCCATTTAGAAAAATATCATAATTTTTAATATTTTTGAGGCATTCTATTGGATTTGTAAATGGTGGATTTCCAGAAATATTTGCACTAGTTCCTACTAACAATCCAGATTTTTCTAATAATTTTAAAGTGCATTTGGAATCTGGGATTCTTACTGCAATTTTTTTATCTAATTTTAGTGATTTTTTTAATTTTTCATCTGTTAATTTTAAAATTAATGTTAATGGTCCTGGCCAATACTTCTTTATGATTTTTTCAGTGAATGGATCAATACATGTTATTTCTTTTACAATATCTAATGAATATGCTAATACTGGTAATGATTTTATTTTATCCCTTGATTTAATTTCATAAATTTTTTTTACTGCATTTATGTTATATGGATTACATCCTATTCCATACACTGTATCTGTAGGAAATATTGTAATTCCGCCCTTTTTGATTACTTGCCACGTTTTTTCAATTCCTTTTTCATCACAATCCACTTTCATTACAATTTGTGGTTTGTTTTCTTTAATTATTATTTACTTTTAAGTAACTTTTTATCTCAATTCTACTTTGATCTCTCTGTATGTCTTCTATTTCAAATTATGATGATAATGGATTTGAAGATGATTTTGAAGATATTTCTGATGAATCTAAAAATTAAATATTTAAACCAAAATTGTCTGCAAATTTTGTAAATGAATTATATGCTTGGAGAAATTCTCTACCTGATTGACTAATTTTATATCTGTTTGAACCTTGATGGTCTCCTCTTTCTAACAATCCTTGTGATACCAGTGTTTTTAAAAGTGTAGAAATTCTTGAATGCGAAACATTTGCTTTTCTAATTAGATAAGTTACTGTTGCTCCATCTTCATCTTGAAGATCATCTCTTGTAGTTGATAGTATGTCCCCAATAATCTTCATTTGTGTTCTATATTCGCCCATTTTGTTAATTTTTTATTTTTAAATTTCTATGATAGTTCACTGATATTTTCGTATATACTAAAAAGATAAAAGAATTTGACAACATTTAATTTTTGAGCCTATTTTAGATTTTATCTAAATCATCATCAAATTTTATTCTCTTTAGTGGCACTTTGCTAACTGGAATGAACAATGCAATTAATCCTCCAATCTTGATTGTCATTGATATTGAATATAACATTGTTTCTGGAAATACAAACGAATACCATCCCAAAAATTCTCCAAATGCTAAAAGTCCTAATCCTACTGATACTGAAATTGCACCTTTATTTTTATTATCTCTATATGATAACATTGTTTCAATTGCACCATATACTAATAGAATAAATGAAATTGATCTGAAAATATGTTCTACTTGAACAGTAGATACTAAAAATAATGGTAAAATTCCTACTGATCTAAAATAATTAGATTTTGGAAAAAATGATTTTATGCTATGAGAAAATGCAATAAAAAAATACCCTACAGTTTGAATTACAATACCTATAGTTTGTATCCCTCTTTCTATGCTTCCTGATTTTATTACAAAATCCTCTAACATGTATCCTGACCATATGACAAAAAATCCTACACTAATTGCAAGAAATGCAATTGTTAATCTAAATAATGTTGGACTACCTGTATTTCTAAATCCAATGTATGACATTATTCCTATGGCAAGTCCTACTAAAAAGCCAACAAGATTAAGTATATTTTCTAATAAAAATTCCAATGGTGTTTAGTAATTTCTTTAAGTAATTATTTTAATCTGATGAATCATTTTACTATATTGTTAATCCCATTCATCCAATGAACCTGCTGTTTGACCTTCTGTACTACCACCAGATGCATAATCTCCTAAAATATCTGAATATTTTGGTTGATTATGTGCTATGAATTTTACATATTCTCCATAACTCATATCCAAATCACATGAATTACATTTTACCATTGAATAATCCAGTGGCATTTCTGCATCTTCATTACATTTTGGGCATTTGATTTTCACACTTTATTTTATTATTTTGAATTATTATTACTTTACATCAAAAAAAGATAAAAGGAGTTGATTCTTCATGTTTTTTATGAGTCGTACTTGTACTAAATGTAAAAATTCTATTCCAGATACTGAGCAATTAGGACCTGTTAATGAAAAATACCCCACATGCACTAAATGTTGGGCTGAGTGGAAAGAATATCAAATTATGGTAATGAATGAAATGAAATTAGATATGTCTATGGCTGATCATCGTAAATTATTAAAAAAACATGAAAAAATCTTTGTAGGTATATTGTCTCCTGAAGGTGAAATAATTGATTATGCAAATGAGGATAATCGAAAACCTGATGAACCACAAGTAAATTAAATTTTTAAATGATTTTTAGCATTATTTGGTATCATGATTAGAATTTTTCTTTTATCTTGATCATTTAGATTTCCAATAATTTTTCTTATTGTATTTGATATTATTTCCTTTTCATTCTCTTCTAATTCTAAAAACATTTCTAAAATTCCATCTAAATTAAATGCAATTAATTTTTCTGGATCCAATAAGGATTGTTTAATGTATGCTAAAAACATCCCTTCTCTGTGTTCTTCAGAAAGATTTGCTATGATTTTTAACCAAGATTTAAACAATTTAGAGAAATTAAGAAATGGAATAGTTGGACCTGCTTCTAATGCATTGTAGATAATTTCTTTTTTATCTGCCTCTTCTTTTGAAAAGAATTCGATCATTCTTTTTTTTAAAATTGGAGTTCTTAAAAAATCTGGTAAACTAGCAAGATTAACTATGATATTTCCAGCATGATTGTCCTCAGACATGGATCTAATCTAATTCTGCTTGAATATAAAATCATGTGGCAATACTTTAGCTTAAATAAACGAAATAGATGTTTACAGTTATGACATCCACTGTTGTTGTTGGAGGATTTTTTGGAGATGAAGGTAAAGGAAAAATTATTTCATATTTGGCAATAAAGGATGATCCTAAAATTATAGTTCGTGGTGGTGCTGGTCCTAATGCAGGTCATACGATCATGGATGGTGAAAAAGTTTACAAAGTTAGAATGCTTCCTAGTGGATTTTTAAATAAAAATGCTAAAGTAATGATTGGACCTGGTGTTGTAATTAATCCTAAAGTTCTTGATAAAGAAATTCAAGATTTTGGTGCATCTGGACGTGTATTTATCGATAAACATTGTGGAATAATTGAAGAATCTCATTTACAAAGGGATTCAAAAGGAGAATTAAAAGAAAAAATTGGTAGTACTGGTTCTGGAACTGGTCCTGCAAATTCTGATAGAGCAATGCGTGTTTTAAAAATGGCTAAAGATTTTGATTCATTATCTTCTATAATTACAGATGTTCCTGAGGAGATAAATTCCGCATTAGATGCAAATCAAAATGTTTTAGTTGAAGGAACTCAAGGAACATTTCTCTCTTTATGGCATGGAACATATCCTTTTGTAACTTCGAAAGATGTAACTGCTTCTGGAATTTGTGCTGATGTTGGTTTAGGCCCTACAAAAGTTGATGAAGTAATTGTTGTTTTCAAATCTTACGTTACCCGTGTTGGAACTGGTCCTTTAGATAAAGAATTATCCTTGGAAGATGCAGAAAAGAAAAATTGGTCTGAATTTGGAACTGTTACTGGTCGTCAAAGACGTGCAGCTGATTTTGATTTTGATTTAGCTAGGCGTGCAATCATGCTTAATGGTGCAACACAAATTTCAATTACAAAAATAGATGTTCTTTTTACTGATTGTGCTGGAAAAACTTCTTATGATGAATTATCTGATGACGCTAAATCTTTTATCAAAAATATTGAAAATAAATTAAACACGCCTGTAACAATAATTGGAACTGGTCCATCAATCAATGATATTGTTGATAGAAGAAACTAGGCTCTAACTTTTTGGATAAGTTTAATTTGATAATCTGTTACAAATCCTTGTGGACAAATTAGAAACTTCTACTGTTGATAAGTTACCTCGTTACATACAAGTTCATTCTACTTTAGAATTCACTCGATTAGTTTGTGCACTTGAACGTGCACCTCGTGTATCTTTTGCTCATAATCATGATGGTAAAAAAATTCTATCTGTACAAATGGATGTTTTACAACAAAAACCAATTGTTTACTATACTCCTTTAGAACGTAATGGTGATTATCTTTGTTATGGATTAAAATCTGGAAAAGAAGAATCTAATATTGTGGATTCCACTTCTGATTCTAGTAAACTATATTCGCCAATTATTAGAATTAAATCTCTTCCTAAAACACTACAACCTGGTAATGGAACTCTTGACAGGTATCAACCAATTGAATTAGAAGATCTATCTAGTCTCGCAAAACTTACATGGGGTTTTGACGATGTTCCTTTTCCTTTATTTTTATTTCCATACAAAGATAAATGGCTTCTTGGAGTTTTTATGAATTTCAATGATGAAGGAACATCTTATTTTTGTCATATAGTTTTGAATGATGATCCTGTAAATCCATTCATTAAATTTTCTACCACAAATGGAATTGAACCAACTTTTGTCCAAAATCCATCTGAACATGGATATTCTTATATCAAAATAATAAAATTGAAGGATACACATCCACTAGTTGATTATGGCCACCTTCAAAACTAGACTTTCCAAGATCTCAAAAAGCAATGGGAAAGTAATCCTTGCAAATGATTATAATTCTTCCGAAAAAAATTTACAAAATAAAACTATTCAGAATATTAAAAAATTAAATCCATATCTTTGTGGAATAAAACTAAATTTTCATCTACTTTTGCCTCTTAGTGCTAAAGATATAATTAAAATCAATAAAACTGCTCATGATTATGGATTACAAACTATTGCTGATATCAAACTAAATGATATTGGAAATACTAATCGTGTAACAACTGAACATTTATGGAATTTGGGTTTTGATGCAGTAATAGCAAATCCTATCATGGGTTTGGATAGTTTAAAGAATTTAGTAAAATCATCTCATAAAGAACAGAAAGGAGTGATTACTTTATGCCATATGAGTGCCCCTGAGGCTAAACTCTCTTATGATATGCAAATTAAAATGGGTAAAACACAGCAATTATACCAATTATTTTTGAATTGGGCTTTAACTGCAAAAGTTGATGGTATTGTAGTGGGTGCGACATTTCCCAAAATTATACAATACTGCTCTAAGCAGGCAGGAAAAGATCTAAGTATTTTTTCACCTGGTGTTGGTACGCAAGGTGGAAATGCATCAGAAGTAATTTCATCTGGTACTAATTATTTGATTGTTGGTAGAACTATTTTGAATGCTAAAAATTCTATTGCTGTAGCTAAAGAATTACATCTACAAAGTATTGGAAAGTAATTTTTCTGCTTTTGTTAACACTGTCTTTGCATTATCAAATGTAGTTTTTTCCATTGATGCATTATAATCCATCCATATGTATCCACTATGTTCATGTGATATTTTAATTTCTTTAGTTTTTGTTTCAGCTAAAAAGAACACAACTTTTTTTTGAACTAATTCTCCTTGATATTTGAAATTATATTCAATCCATTCTTCAAAATTTTCTGCAAATGCTATATCTGTAATTCCTGTTTCTTCTTTTGCTTCCCTAATTGCTGTTTCATGAGTTGTTTCATTTTTTTCCATTTTTCCTTTTACAAAATCCCAATGTCCTGATGGATAATGTAATAGTAAAAACAAATTTTTTGCATTTTCTTTTCTGTATAATACAATTCCTGCTGATGTTTCTTTAATCATTTACCTAACCTTCTTTTTCTTTCTTGAAATGTTCTAATGGCTCTCATCAAATCAATCTTCCTAAATTCTGGCCAAAAAATATCCATAAAAACTAATTCACTGTACGCACTTTGCCATATTAGAAAACCACTTAATCTTTTTTCACCAGATGTTCGTAAAATCATATCTGGTGATGATTGTGGTAGATGTGATGTGTATAGATTTGATTCAATTTCTTCTTTTGTAATATTATCTATTTTTAATTCTCCTCCTTTGATTTTTTCTCCTATTTTTTTTACTGCATCTACTAATTCATACTGACCTCCATATGCTAGAGCAATATTTAGAAAATGATTGTTATAATTTTTTGTCACATTATCTAATCGTGTTAACACTTCTTTGATAGATTCTGGCAATAATTCTATTCTTCCAATTCCTTTAACTCTCATTTTACATCTATGTATTCTAGGATCATTGTATAATTTCTCTAATCTCATTCGAATTAATTCATAAAGGTCATCTAATTCTTCATCCTTTCTATCTAAATTTTCTGCTGATAGCGCATACAATGTAACAATTTTTATGTCAAATTCTTCACACCAGTCAAGCAAATTTTCAACTGCATCTGCTCCTTGCCAATGTCCTTTTTTATTAATTTGTAAATGTCGTTTAGCCCATCTTCTATTTCCATCTAAAATTAATGCAATGTGATTGGGGATATCTCCTGTTTTAATTTCAGTCTCTAGTTTTTTCCCGTATATTTTGTATAATCCTGATAATTGCAAAATTATATCTTTTATTTTACTCATTTTTATTTTCCTTTGAAAACTAATGAATATCTGATGATATCAGTGTTTTTTAAAATTTTTTTTAATTTATGATAATTAGTCTGAAACCATTTCTTGGTCTTTTTGTTTTCTGTATTTTTTAAAGAGAACTGTGGCTGAAACTAATGTAACTGCTAACCCTGCTAATAATGGTGGAATTAAAGTGAATGAACTCTCATCAAATATCATTATGTTAGTAAATTGTGCAATAATTGGATATAGCGATATTAAAACAATAATTCTTAAAATATCACTAATTTGTCTTGGAATTCCTCCAATCCAATTACTTAGTAATGTACCCGCAAATATTGCTCCCAAACCAATCCATAAAATTGGTAATGATCCTGCTACAAATTGTCCTAGTACTATTTGATTTGATAAACTCTCTATTATTCCTCCATTTGATTCAATTATTCCTGAATCAATTGTACTAATTCCAGCTGGTACTGATGATAGAATCAACAATACTCCT
>Ga0209663_1000342_pt1 | contig 27456 bp, 5 predicted proteins | sample SaaInlV_135m_DNA_2_FD_184667 | JGI IMG/M metagenome (GOLD analysis project Ga0209663, IMG submission 184667) | Marine microbial communities from expanding oxygen minimum zones in the Saanich Inlet - Saanich Inlet SI073_LV_120m_DNA (SPAdes) (version 2) | ecosystem: Environmental > Aquatic > Marine... | reverse complement strand
GACGCATCACCTACCACATCACCAGATGATTTTATATCACCAGACGCATCACCTACTTCATCACCAGATGATTTTATATCACCAGACGCATCACCTACTTCATCACCGGATGATTTTATATCACCAGATGCATCATCAATAGTATCACCCGATACATTTAATATCTTTAATAATTCTTGTATTAACTCACCAGATGACTTCGTATCACTAGATGCATCACTTATTTCATCACCAGACGACTTTAATAACTTTAATAATTCTTGTACTAACCCACCAGACGATTTAGATAAACTTGAGGATTCATCAACACCATCACCAGATACATTTAATAACTTTAATAATTCTTGTATTAACTCACCAGATGACTTCGTATCACTAGATGCGTCACTTATTTCTTCACCAGATGGTGCTGAAAAGATAGAAGATTCTATAAATATATTTTTTGATATTGTAGATAATATACTAGCATTATCTATATCAGAAAATTCTAATATATTTAATAAATCTTTATTGTCTATATCAGAAGATTCTAGTACACTTAATAAGTCTTTATTATCTACAACAGAAGATTCCAGTATACTTAATAAATCTTTATTGTCTATACCAGAAGATTCCAGTATACTTAATAAATCTTTATTGTCTATACCAGAAGATTCTAATATACTTAATAAATCTTTATTGTCTATACCAGAAAACTCTAATATACTTAATAACTCACCTTTATCTATATTAGATATTTCTAATATTTGTATTAATTCATCTGATGATATATCATCAGATGAGGTAGATAATAATTTTATTAATGTTTGTATTAATTCTGAAGAAGGATTGGTATCAACTATTTTAGACTTTTTAATTGCACTAAATAGATTACCAACTGGCGAGACATTTGTATCTGGTATATTAAAAACACCAACATTCCATTTTATATCAGTATCAGATATTTGAATTATATATGTATTAATAACATTAGTTGGTACATTATTAACTATTAATTTTAATGTATCATTGTTGTTAATAATTACCGAACCATCAACAGATACACCATTAACAACTAATATCCCATCTGTAAATGTTATATTAACGGGTTCAATTAATTCACTAACTGTAATTAGATTTGATTCAATATCACCAGTATTAGTTACTGGAATATCTATTAAATCCAAAACATCAGAAAAAATAAATATATCTCTAATATTTGCCATATATTCCTCTTTTATTAATCATAAAAAAAGGGGGAGTGCAAAACACCCCCCCTCTCTCTTGTTAAATATATTTAATATATTTTTATACTACTACTGTATTTATTGTTTGAGAAAGGACTTTTCTATCAATATTGTCAGAATATTCTGGTCTAATAGAACCACCATTAATTTGAACAAATATACGCATACCAGCCCCATACGGTTTAGTTGAATATGTACCCACATATACTCTACGATCCACATGAGATTTCTGATTTAATCGTCCAGCAACTGTAGAATATGTTAATAACGTGTCATATTCCGCACTTGGTAAATGCCATGTATATGCACCTCTGAAAGTCAATTTATCCCCATTAGATGATCTAGATATATGTGGAGTAACACTAGTATCATCTGATAAAGTAGGGTTACTTGCAAGCGATTCATGCAATTCATCTAAATCATATTTCTCATTCCCAGTTTGTCCAACTTCGGTATACCCACCTTGTATCGATGAATCTGCACCAGAATAACATATCATATCCATTTCAGATGCTGGATATATATATCGTTGACTAGACATAGGTGTTGGAAAATTAAATACAAAGGATTTATCCTGAGTAATTGATAATTGTTCCATAGGGTTAATAATAGCTGGACTATCTATTTGAGGTAATACAGCAGATACATGATAATCCCATGGTTTTAATACATCAGACTCACGAACAACAAATCTATATATACCTTTACCAAATTTATGTAAATTTGTCCATGAATTTGGCATATCACGATCTTCTGCAAGTTTTATCATATAAGAGTTTTGTACTGAAACATCTTCTTCACTATAATTTTGATATTTCATAGTAACAACTGTACCATTGTCTACTTCATAACGCAAATATAATAAATCATTATAATATATATAAGAATTTAAAGAAGTACCTTGGAATGTATAATCTTGTGGGAATTCAACTACTCCATTACTAATAAAATTAATATTACTAGTTGGAACCATTTCAAGTTCTTGATTATTAACCGTAACAGTTAATCTTGCAAGATCTTTAACAGGTTTGGTTTTATCACCACTTAATCCATATGGATTAATATATACACCACCATTACCAGAACCTTTCCATAAATATTCAACACCAAATCCAAAGACTTTACTTGGTCCTGGAATTACCGCAACAGCATCAGTTATATTACCTAAGTTGATTGTAGTGCCGTTATCTAATAGAGATACAACAACTATACCATAATCCCAAAACAACTTGCCTGATTCATACCACACTTTACCGAGCATGGAAACATCAAGATCAGCGATTGCCTCATTAATATGATACTCAAAATCGCCTAGGGTGACAGATGATGTTCCTGTAAAAGTTGATCCTCCCCATGTTATTTCAATAGTCACCGGTGATGTACTACTTCCACTCTCACCATTTGCTGCGCCATTACCAGGAACCGCCTCTACTCTAAGATCATTAAAGTCTGACGATAAAGGAATATCTCTATCTGTTTCAACCCCAGTAACATCAAACGTTGTTAACGAACCATCAAATGTAATGAATTTTAAATATTCAGATTCATTTAAAGAAACTCCATTTTTAGGCACTTGTTTTTCAATCGTATCAAACATTCCAACTGGTATTTGATATACACTTGACACCACAGATGTTTCATATATATCAATTTCATCATTAGAATCCTTAACTAATTCATATAACCACACTTTATATGGGTGAAGTCCTTGTTTTGCTGGACCTGTCTTTTTATAATCAGATGTCATTAGATTAACTAACGGTACTGGTTTATATTCAGAAATGATAGAATCATATTTAAATCCAATCTTACCGATACTATTTCCCATATGAGTCATAAATTGTGATGAAACCTCAAGAAATTCAGGAAAATAATCACTTGAACGAGGTTTTGAACTAGTATCACCGTCAAGATTTACTTTTGATTGTGGTATATCATCACCAACATCATAACCCTCAGGCAAAGGAATACCTTCTAACGAGGCGGTAGTATCTATTGGAATACCAGTATATGTGCCGGCGACCATATCGACGAGACTAGCGTCATAAGTGAATGCCTTGATTGTGCGAGCAGGAGCATTCTCGTACCATATATCAAATATACTTTTAGTAGCATTTGTTTGATAATAGAAGTTGCTAGAATCTAAATATGTTGTATTCATTCCATGAGATAATCCACCTGGAGAATGTTCCCCACCTTCAGTAAATAATCCTGTATGACTAACATCAGATACAACAGCAGTTGGTAATGCCGCAAAATTATAAAGAACTTCAGAATTCTGATTTATTGTACCATCATGATATGATGAATCAAGAAATTGTGTTCCTTGAAAATATCTACCAGGAACAACACTACTTAACATAGTTGTTATTTTAACGGTTGTTTCTAAATCTACAGAAAGTTTTCTTCCAGTAACATCATATATGGCTTGTTCTTGTAATCCCTCAATAGAAGTTAATGTATTAAATTCACTTGAAATAAGGTTACCATCAGCCCCCATAACTGAATTCGGTGTTGTTAACACACTTTTAAAGAAGTTCTGACTAACATCGGAAAATTCTTCTGGACGTTTTGCTGGACTATACACACAATGAACAGGACTTTTTCCATCTTCCATTTCTATTGCACCAGAAGTTTGATCCGCATGTCGTTGTACAACAAACCATGCGTAATCATCATCTTGATCAATTGCACCTTGATCACCTACAAAAAATGCAGTACCATGATCTGTACATGTCAATCTATATGACATTGGATACGAATTTTCTACATCAAAATTAGTTTTACCTCGTCTATTAAAAAATGGTTCTTTAACTTTATTATTATGGGCGGATAAATCATATGAAACTTCACACAATTCACCAGGCATTCTAGAACTAGATCCCTTTGTGCCATCCCTACCTTGTGTTCTAGTTAAAGTACCATCATCTTGTATTTGATATGGAGTGGCAACATATACAGATAAACTAGCATCCATATCATTAAATTGAAATTTAATTCTCCATTTTTGCGGTTTTCTAATATTAGAAATCGCATGAGGATGACCCAAATTTCCAGGCAATAATGATTTACCAGGAACTATATCTGCAAGTGATGATAATAAATCTGTACCTTTTTCTGAATCAATAATAAAAGTACTACCAATTCTAGAAATAGCATCAGACACCTCATAATGACTCTGTTGATTATATGCATCAGGTGTAGTTAACGGTGTATTTACACCCAGATTATTCATATATCCTGGATATACAATCTGATATGGTTGTGTTTCAAGTTCCGTTTCATTTAGAAAGATACCCCATTCTCCTGACTCAAACCAATTTGAAATTGGTCCAGGACTTTTAACAGAAAATCCAGTTGAATCTCTTGTTGTTAATTCTTCTTGCCAAAATGCATAATCGTTCGCCGCCGCAATACATGCCGTCTCGTCGTTGACAGATCCATCAGCACAATGCGCCTCAATAACTGTTAAGTTTGGAATGAATCCTGATATTGGTTGAAATATTGGTTCCGCTGTAAAATCCTTTTTAGTGTTTTCAATTATATATTGACGTGGACTTGGTACATATTCGGTGGCAGTCCGAATAACCACATCCCCATAAAAATCAATAATATCGGCAAAATCATAAGTACCGGAAACAGTTTGGGTGAGATAGTTATCTGGTACAGTAACTACGTCTGGTAGATCTACAGTTGCAGTATAAGCATCATGAAATGGTGAATTTCTAAATGCAATATTTATATCTCTGACTAATGTTTTAATACCCGCCTGTGAATTTTGCCAAGAACCACCAGACGACTCATATACTGTTAATAAGTCCAATCCGTCAACAGACAATTTAAAACTATCAAGTTCTGATCCACCTGAAGTTAAATCCGGTAAATAATATCGTTTGGCATTCACATACAATTCATATAATGGCAATTCATTAAATAATACCAACCTACCATCAAAATATCTAAAACTTTCTGATTTTAATAGGGTTGTAAATTCTTTTAATATAGTCACAATAGCAACTTCTTGTGTTTCTGATACTCCTACTTCTCCCACTTCCAATTTTGTTATATCTTCATAATGAACAACAACTTCTTGATTTCCCTGTGGTAATAAGAAAAGTCCAGGATCACCAACAGTAACTGCCGTAACAATGTGTGCATCACTTACTGTCACTTCTAACGAAGCATCAGTAGATGTCGGATCATCAGAAGTTACCCTAACAACAAAATCTACCGCAGCCCCGGCAACATCAGTATCTTGGACAAGTCCGTAACCAGGTTCTAAAACAGGTACTACGGTACCAACCGAACCTAATGTATAATATGGTGTCCAAACACCAGTTGTGGTACCGTCACCGGCCTCACATAACGATTTAGTTGCATAACTCCCAACATTACAACTTCCTAGTGTAGTACTTTCAACAAACGATATATCAAATACAGGAGTTAACCTAATAGTATCTGAACTTCCTAATCCTGTTATAATTGCTTCACCAGCACCATTACGTTCTCGTATGGTTTTACCAACATCCGCATCTGTCCATCCAGCATCTGTCCCAATTGAAATATCAAACGGCATGTATGCCACTCTATTATTACCTGGAGTCAGTTGTGTCATTGCTAATCGTGCTAGTTTTTGATTAATATTTGTCCAATTTTCTGTATATCTATTACCATATGGGTGCAAACATAAATCGGTTGCCAACTGTTGTAATAATCCATGTTCATATTCTGGATATTTTATTGGATCTATAAAATATTTTAAATCCAATGTTCTAAAATTTTGTTGTGGTGTTAAAAATGATACAAAACCAAAAGGATGAGTTTCGGTTGGGTGTGAGAATAAAAAATCACCCCCACGATATATATCATCTTGTAACAATCTAGATAATTGAATAGTACCCGTAGAACCACCAGCACTTCCAGTTATAGACATAAGTTCTATATCTTGTAATACTACATCAGGTTCTTTGTCTAAAAATACAGTTCCAAAGATATCTTTAGTTAATGATGCCCAATCTATATATGGAGACTTAGTACTTTTATATGAAGAACCACTATTAACTATAAACAGAGAAGATTTATCTAAAACATATCTAGAAGCAATAATATCAGGAATATCCGCTCTAATTTTTTCAAATGAATCATTAGAACGATTATAATCATACCATACCGCAGTAGCTATTGGACAACTGTCCATAGTCCAGGTAGATGAATTTGTAACCCACTCCCCCACTGCGGCGGTACACTTCAACTCCGTGTCGTGAGTTGTATTTAATGCGTTATTGACATAACATCCCCCCGTGGTTACTGGGGGATGCCAAACTTCGGATACACCTTCCGTTGCTGTGGTATAACAACCAGCTGGACGATAATTAAGTTCAGTAAAACCCATAATTCTTGTGTTTTTTCTAAAAAGATCACTCGATGGTATAGTACCATCTGGGTTGACTACAACTTGTATTTTAACTCTAGTACCACTTACATAAACACCACCAAACCAAGACACTTCCTCTCTATGATCTGGATCGTCCCAAGATATTAGTGGTAATGATGTGGAGGTATCTCCTAGAGTCGCATTCATATTTTCGGTATATTGATCGGTATGCACTAAGTCACCCTCAGACACATAATGACTTTTACTTACTACTAAATCCATTGCATCTGATATTGCTGATCGTACTTTTTCTGCAAGTTGAATTCCATTATCATTTAAATCAACTGTAACACTACTAAGTGGTATAACCAACTCATTTAATAAAAAATCTTCAAATGGTTCAGAAACATTATCAGGCAAATGCATAATAACTTCTTTGTCCAACAGAAAGTCATATTGATACTCAGCATATCTTTGTTCTACTACATCAAAATTAAATGTTGCTTGAGATGTGTCAGTAGATGCACCACTCAAAAAATCACCTTCTATTTTCAAATTTGACCATGTTCCTAGCATAGACTTATCAAACAATCCTTCAGTATTAGCATTAACAGATTTTATATCAAAAGGCGATGATGTGTTTATCTCAAAAACCAACTCTGGTAGTTGAGATATTGTTACTGAATTCAATCCGATACCTGTTAATGATACGTGTTGATTGTATCTAGGTTCTGTCATTGTAGTTATTTCATTCCTTGATATAGAAAACCCAGCGGAGACAAAATCATTGCCAAGCCCTTTTTTATGGTTTACTATATTATTTTGAGTTGTTGCCATTTGTTATCTCCTAATGATATTTTATTATATATTTATAATATGTGATATTTAAATGTTATATGATTTATATTAAGTTTATGATGATATAGTGCCTTTACTTACATCCGAGTGACGAATACTAGACCCAGACACTTGAAAAAATATTCTCATACCATTACCATTTGGTAATGTTGACAACATACCTTCATATTTTCTTTTATTTCTACGCCAATATTGTTTTTCACCGTTAGGTATATCATGACTGGCATATGGAAATGGTCCACCACTAGAAACACTAGTTGGGTTTGTAGCCACACCAACTTCATTTTTAAATAGTTCACTAGTAAGTCCAGCCGAATCTCCATATTTATCTATTTCTATATGACCACCATGTGATGAGAAATCTGCACTTGATATACATATCATATCTAATTCACTTTGTGGATAATAAAATCTCTGAGAAGTTAATTGTGTAGGAAATGCAAATACGAAATTTCTATCGTCTGTAATAGATAACTGTTCATATGGATTAATAATAGCAAATGAATCAGTTGAATGTTTAGTTGCGTCTAAATGGTAATCCCATGGTTTTAATACATCAGATTCCCTAACTACAAATCTATTAATAGATTTATATGAATCTTCTTCTTCTTTAACAAAATCACGATCTTCAAATGTTTTTACCATATAATCGGTGGCAGTTTTAAAATTACTATATCTTATAGAAAATTTAGAACCAGCTTTTGGTGCATGTCTAAAATGTATTGTTTTATTAAAGAAATCATAAAAATAAGAATTTACACGTGTACCCGATCCAAATACCACATCACCAGGTAATAACCCATTCAATGACGGTTTATTACTACTTATCACTAAATGTTTGTCTTTTATAACACCCGATGAAGCAATATCAAGATTAAAATTCTTTTGAGTAGTTATATTATAATAAAACCCATTATTATTCCAAAAATTTAATCCCTGATTTATGCAACTATTATCATCGGTTGGTGTTGCACCTCTATAATTATCCCAAACAACTGATGCATTTAATGGTGCAGCACTTCCAATATTATGAGAAGCACTAGCTACTATGGTAATAGATACACCTTCATCATCATTTGCAAAAACAGGTAATTGAAATAAATGTCCTAACTCATCTACACCATTAGCATCCAATGATTCTAAAAATCTTGGCATAGTTGTTGGGTCGCCATGTCTAAACCATTCATCATACGACAAAATGTATGCATCATCATCTCTTACTGATACTATATCATCTAATGAAACAACCATAGAATCAAAAATACGATCCTTATTTGCAATACTATGTGGTGTTAATATATCTACTAAAGCGTCTGAATTAGTTTTCCATTCTGAATATGTATCAACATCATTATCAGTTGTTGGTGAAACACCACCATCAACCCAAGTATTACCTGCAGCTCTACAAGAAAAATCATCACTATGACTTGTCATTTCATCTGAGGCATTTCTACAATATGAAGATTTTTCTGCACTTGCTTCAAACCTCGACATTCTATCTATCAATTGTGTTGGAAATACTAAATTACCAGAATATGAAAATGAACTATTATCAAGTATTGGTGTTGACCAAGATGGTGAAGTTAGTGCTTGTGAAACTTCACCTAAACCAGCAGTGACGGTAACAGTATTTGTCAAATATTTCTGCTTAGTGTTGGTAGGTGTAGTAACATTAATAAATGATACCGACACAGAACTGTCTAGTACACTTTGTTCATAATTATTTAAGTTTGAACTATTTACATTTTTGGTAAAAGTCAACTCCAATGAAGCAGAATTAACTGGATTTGTGCTTAACACATCTTTATTTGCCAAGACTCCTAAATCTGTCGCAATTACTTCTTTAGCATTTAATTTGTTGGCGATTTCGGTAAATCCACTCGTATCATTCTCAATCGTATATACTTGAGTATATTGTGTCCAAGTACCAAATGAGTTGCCGGATCCGTCATCAGTTGCACACTCTGATTGGGTTGTTTTAGTAGTGTCAGTACAAACTCCTAGTGTAGTACCGATAACACCGTCTCCATCCATATAGTCAAGACTGTTACTAATATCACTTGAAAAATCCAATTGATATGTCACATTATTAATAATAACATCAATGTTTGGAGCAGTAACGGATAAGACAATATTCTCCCCATCATCTTCACCAACCCCAGTATCCAAGGTAGCGACTACCGTTCCACTTGGAAAGGTACCCCAATCAGTTATAGTCCTGTTATAGTTCCAATTATTATTATTGAAATATCTTGGAACATCCTCAAACCCCTGTATTGATAAAGAATTTATATCTTTAGTTGTTACACTAGATCTCCAATAATTATGATAAGAATTAGTAGTTGGAATCATCCCACTTTGCAAATTAGTATTTGAATCAAACACCTTACCAGTTGTAGAAGCAGAATAACCCTTACCAAAAAAATCTATAGAATTGACAAACCCATCAAATAATGCATCATCACTCACCCAATGAGAATAACTAGGGTTAGTATACGACTTACCATCCTTATCATAAATAGTTGGACTTGGACTAAAATCTTTTGTATCTCCACTTGCATAATAAGCAGTCAATCCCTCAAACGTCGCTGGACGTTTAGATGGTGAATATAAACAATGTAGTGGTGTTTTTTCTGTTATATCTGGTTGTCCTGTTAATTGATTAACATGACGTTGAACAACAAACCATGCAAAATCGTCATCTTGGTCAGCGGATGCTTGATCCCATACAAATAATGATACACCATGGTTGGTAGTTGTTAATCTATATGACATTGGATATTGAGGAGCAACATCATATTTATTTTTAGATATACCTCTTCTTAAAAAATGTGATTTGTTTTTAACTGAAGTTACTGTAACATTTCTAGAAATAACTGGCTCATGAAATATATCACACAATTCTCCTGGTTCTCTAAATACTGCTCTGTTTGTACCATCACGTGCTTGTGAACTGGTTACTGTTCCATCATCCCTTAATTGATATTTTGTTGCAACATTAACTTTTAATTCTGACGTACCAGGTAACCACTCAAAACGAATTCTCCATTTTTGTCCAACAGGGGCTGCACCAGAAAACGCATTAGAAGTATAAGTTGGTTCACCTGATAATATATCAACTGCCTCTGTGGATTCAACCACCATCAAATTAGATATATTATTACAAGATGTGATAATTGAATTCTTATCAGTAGATATTGTTTCTGGATATATTAATTTAAACCCAGGCATATACGATATCTCATCGGCATATTCTAACAATACCATATCTCGTTCATTAAACAATGTATTAACTGTTCCAGTTTGAAGTTTTGGTATCTCTAACACACCACCATCACCTATGTCTGTTGGTTGTGTATATGACCACGCAATACCACTACTATTTGTTGCATAAGAATGATAAGTTCCTGGCATTTCTTGATATGGAGAAAACCCATTTGGTCCTACATACGCCCCATAAGGAACATCTAACGAATGTTCCCAATTAAAATTAACAGTTACATTACAATCTTTTATGTCTCTTACCCATGGGATATCCTGTCCTTTTATTCCAACAAAAAGAAACTCAGTAAAACGTCTAGCAACACCAACTGACCCATGGATACTAGTACTTGATGGATACCATAAGTTATTATCAATAATTCTTCCATCTATAGATAATAGAAAATGTCCATTACCAATATCTCCTAACGTATATGGCATATACACAGAAGTACCACTATAACCACCTTCAGTTAATTCTCTACCTTCAGTATATAATGAATCTACAGTACTATCATATCGTTCAAACTTAAATGGAGTAGTTGGTCCAGGCACCGCATCTACCCAAGTAAACCCGCTATTAGCAGTCGCAGTACATGATGTTTCATCTGCAAAATCAGTGTCAACTACACTAGAAGCATTATAACAAGTTCCAATATCACCAACCGCTTCTAATTTACATCTAAACTTCAATGAATCTTGTCTTTTTAATTTCCATAATCCAACATTATATGGAGCCTCCGATGAAGCCGGTGTTATAGTTTTAACTCTTCGTTGATAAATACCAGAACCACCAACCGCAGCATCATCAAGAAATCCGTTGGGATTCAACGGCACTACAAATTTCCCAGTAGACGATTCAACAAATGAAATAGATTGATAACCAGTAAAATCTTCAAAAGTAAAGATAGTAGTGACATCAAATTCGGGTGGATCGTTAGGACCGGCACTGTTAGTCGATATGGGATCCCAAACTACAGATACTAATGGTGCTAAATCGTGTTCAACAAAAAACACCACACCATCATTAACTTGATCGGATGCACTATTAATCAATACAGATACACCATCCATCGAGTTAGCAGATAGAGCTGTAGTTATTGAAGATTGAATTTTACCACAAATTTCAAGTGTTTTGGCATCAATATCACCAAAACTACTTGCCCAATCTCCTACAGCACCTTCAGTCACTGTCACTTCTTCGCCATTAACAGTCAATTTAAATTGGTGTAGTGTAGTATCACTCCAATCACCGATCACAGATACTCCATGGGCGAACAATTTAACGAAACCCTTTCTAGCAGATGTATTATCGTTTGACTCGGCTACAAAGTTATTAGGACTAATTTGTTTTATTTCAGGAGAATCATATGGGTTTACACACAAATCCTTAGCTAATTGATATAACAACCCGCCACTAGAAGATGACCATTGTTCTTGATGTATACGATATTCAATTTCTATGTGTTCGCCTTGAGCCGGATGATACCCATTTTTAAATCTAAGTCCACCAAATGAACCAATAGTTTGTTCAAACGAAACTATCCCACTTTCAACATGATCACCTTCCGTATATATTTCAGAAGATTGGTCGCTATCCCAATACCTTTTTTCTTCATCAATACTAACGATTTGACTGGCAACAACAGGATCAGTAGCATTTTGGAAATTATTACCTAACGTCCTATCCAGCAAATATTGAGTTCCATTTACCGTAATATTCCAATCCCATGACTTATCAGAAAAATCTATTTTCCCATGCAAAGGCAAAATGGTTTCACCAACGCCAACATGAATTTCAGTTTGTATTTTGTGTGGAATAGTTATTATCTCATTCCTTTGTATGCTGTAACCGCTTGATAAAGGCATTTTTAACTCCTAAGTTTATTTATTATATTTATAATTATGCAATATTGTCTATATATTTATATCGCTGTTGAGTATATACACCGAATTACTCAACATAAGTATCCGCATTCCGTTGCCGTGTGACAATGATTTCAACCCAACGTAATGCCGAGTGTCATCATTCGTACCATCATACTTATAACGGACAATCGGTTCAATACTACTCTCAGACACAACCGATGCTGAAGTATACGCAAAAATATCCAAATCTTCGTTTGGGTAAACACACCGAGTGCCTGTTAAATTGGATGGAAAATTGATTATGTACTTGTTGTCTTTGGTTATAACCTGTTGTTCCAAGCTGTTGATTATGGCATCACTATCAACATTATTTTTGGTTGCCAAAATATGAATATTCCACGGGGTTTCCATATCACTTTCTCTGACAACATATCTCCAGATTTTAGGTTCCATCGAATCAGAAATTAACGTATCTTCTAAATCTGGTTTATATACTAATGAAACCACATTACCAGATGTATTTAAAATCCCCGTTTCTGATAATGAATATGAATTTCCATAAGAATCTTGCAATTCTGTTATTTCAGAATCAAAAGTTTGTAAATTACGAGAAGATTCTGAATAATATATACCATAATCTGCCGGATATATATGTTCATCAGTACAAGAATATAAACAATGAACAGGATGAGTATCAAATACATAATTACCACCCGTTATAGGTAGTCCAGTAATATTATCTACAGTCAACTGCACCGAAAACCAAGATGAATCATTAGAATCCACCGATAAGGTTTCGTGTCCAATATATAATCCCATTCCATGATTAGTCATAGTTAATCTATATGACATTGGATATGTTCCTGATATATCTGGTATGTTTTTAGGATATCGTTTAAACCAACCTCTCCCTCTTCTCTTATTTCTTACTCTATATGATCTATCAATATTATATGGCTCATAATATTTCACTTCTATGTTATATTTATTATCTATTATTTCATTGTTTTTTAAAGATACCTTATTGGTGCCAGACATAAACAAATCAAATGTATCATCTACACCATTATTTATAGATACATATTCGCCAATATCTAATATATCTAATATGATTGAACCAACACTTGGTGTTGCCGTACCGTCATCATTTGACATTAAATGTATCCCAATAGACATAGTGTTTATTCCATCAAAATCTTTATTTTCTATCCAAGTTTTAAAGTCATCAGAAGAGTGTCCATACTCAACATCAGATATATCACCAGTAGATATTTCCCACGAACCATTTTCACTAAATTTTGCAGAATACTTTATATCTGTACCAGTAGGTTTAGTTTCATTAATTGTAATTGTTTTTATTTTGTGAACACCAATCGTATACTCATCACTAGACGGTCTATCATCCAATAATATAAAATCAGATATAATACTACTACTATTATTAGTATTATATGTTTCTACCGAGTCAATCACAACCTCTCTTGAATCTGTCGAATTCAACGTTATTGAATTCACAAAAGGTGTGAGTCCAGTATCAGTAGTTGATATATTTAATTGAATATATAAAGATTCTATATTATTTATTGACAATCCAGTTATATAAGAAGATAATTCATTCGAATCGTTTCTATATACGAAATCAGTACCATTGGTAGAAACCCCATACTTTATACTAGTACCCGTTGGTATAGTTTCATCAATTACTATGCTATCAATTGATATTATATATGCACTTGACAATGGAATTGCATCAGAAGTTATATAATTGTCGGCACTTAATGTGTCATATTCTATTGTCGTACTTTCTACAACTTGTGTCATTTTACTAACTTCTAATGTTATACCAAACAATGATGGAGTATAAATGTTATCATGACTAATAAGCACAGCCATAATATCTAATGTCTGTCCATTATCCGTACCTAACACATTTTTAAAATCAGATGATTTTAAATAAGTTATAAATTCAGTAGAAGTCATACCATTATTAATAACATTGGATATTTGTGATACATTAACTGATCCTGATTGAGTAACCCAATCATTTCTAGAGTCGGTAGAAATGACATATTTTATATCAGTAGTTAATGGTACAGTTTCATCAACAATAACATTATCAATTGATTCTATATCATGTAAAGATATAGATATATTTGTCTGCACATATCCATGTTCTGGATATGATGTTGGTGTATTAATAATAATATTAAATTTTTCAGTCATATTTAATATTAAAGAAGATACACTTGGACTAATTGTACCATCATCACTACTAATTAAACAAATAGCAATGTCAAGATTATTCTTATTTTCTATATCACTTCCTACTAAAAAGTTATTCAATTCAGATAAACTATAACCGCCAGTGAAATCACTACCGTTGCCGTGTTCCCAAGTATCTTTACCATCAAATGATACTGAATATCTGACATCGGTTTCTAATGGATTATGTTCATTAATCAAAACACTTTCAATGGATGACATATCTAATATGTCAATGGTATTATTGGTATACATAACTCCATTCGTTTTATAATCAATATGTGTGCTTACAATAATATCATAAGATTCATTAATATTTAATATCATAGATGATATTGACGGACTTATTCTTTCAGACGTTGATGATAACTCTATGCCAATTATCATCTCAGTTTTACCCGAAATATCAGCAATAAATGTATCACTTTTTAAATAATAAGAAAACATTTCAACAGTATCATATGTTGATTCAACACCATCTATGTCAATTTTAAATTTTATAGAAGTATTATCTGGTATATCATGTGTCAATACAACGTGTTCAATAGAAGTGATTTTAGATACATCTATTGGAACATAACTCATATTATTAACAATATTAGGATCAGTACTGTATATATCTACATCATGTATATATGGAACGTCTTTCTCATGTAAATCAAATGACACATTTTCAATGGTTGGAGTTATAGCATCATCAGTCGTTTTGAGTTTTATAATTAAATAAAATGTATCACCATTTACAACTACTGGTGATAAATTACTGGCGGTAGAAATTGGTTGTTGAGTTGTAGGATCAGTAGAAAAATCTCCATAATATTCTATACTAGTACCAGTTGGGGTTGTTGCATTGATTGATATATCTCTCACATCATTAAGATTATCGGTATTTAACAGACTACTTATTCCCGTTTTTTTAATCCCTATTATAGTTTCACTAGGATATATATCTTTGACAAAGACATCTAAAGTATTAGTCAGTTTAAGTGATATTAAATTAATCGTTGGAGTTACATCGCCAGTTGCCGTCATCGTAATTTTAAGATATATATCATCAACTGTATAACTAGTAAAATCAAAAGTATTCATATCAGTGGAATTATTCGCAGTTGTCCAGTTGTCTTTATTATCAAAACTTAAACTATATAATATAGTAGTGCCGTCAGGAACTGTATCATCTATTACAATAGATGTCGGCACACTGCGTGTCACATCTGAAACTTGTTGTGTTATATAAGATGTAATTATCTTATATGATTCTTTATGAATAGTATTATTTTTTATTGAGACAATATTAGTTCCACTTGTTATTAACGTTACATCATCCCCCAAAATATTTTGTTTTTGTGAAAATGTAAAAGGTTTTACGTTAAACTTAATATCACGAACACTTGGTGTAATATCGTCATCTTCCGTAGTAAAATACATCTGTATGTCTAACGTTGTCGCTGATGACGGAATCGTATTAAAATCATAATCCATTATAACATCTGCATCTACACCATGGGTGGTTATATCAATATCAGAATTTGTTGGAGTATTCCATGTATATCCATTATCAAACGACAGGGCATATTTTATATTAGTATTAGTTGGTTTAATTTCCTCAATAAACGATAATGATTCAATATAAAAAACATTATCTAGTAATATGGATTGAGTAGATTCGGTTATACCAGACAAATAATATGGATTATATGTTCCAGTAATACCCCCAGTAAAAACAAATTTACTGACGCCCTCGCCGTTTGAAATCCCCGAAATCCCTGCATACAAAATGGCAACATTATTACTATTATCAGAAGGTCCAACTCCGAGTTGACAGAAACCATCTAACAATCCCTTTACATCCAGTGGGTCAGATGCAAAACGAGATCTATCACGGTCATTTGCCACTAACCAATAATTAAAATAATCACCAGGAGATATAAAGGAGTATTCATATATCTCTATCGGAGTTGATGAGTTGAACCACGGATAGTAACCTTCTACTACTAAAATATATTCTACTGGAACATCAACACCGTCAACTTGATGGGTTAACCCAGGAGGAACATCTTCAAAACTATATCCTGTTTTCTTTTGTAATACACCATTAAATAAAACATATATTCGTCTTAAATTAGGAATAGGATGTGCAAAATATATTTTAGTAATAAGATTATTGTGAGTATCGTCAGTAAACATATGATCAATACTGATGTAGTTTAATTTACCATTATATGACCCTATCGGCAACCCTATGGTTCCAAGCAAGGAACTTTCAACACTTATTCTACGCCAGAGATTTGGTCCATAGTGTATTTCGATATTGTTTCCAACCCCCAACTCACCAGTGGTATTCCAACCACATGCCCATATGCTACCATCCTTCTTAAGAGCATAAGTAGAATATGCACCACATTCTATGTCTATTACATCTGTTATATCTGAAAGTACAAACCCCAGCAATCCCCACCCGCGGGTACTAGAAGAACCATTTAATGGGGATACCCCTATGGGGTATCCTAATTGTCCTCTAGAACTAGAACCTATTTTTTGACCAGTACCTCGTACAAACCCATCAGTTCCTAATGTCATTGTGTGTTCTTTGCCACATACTACCTTTGCTAACGTACTAGGACCAAAAGTACCCGACATCTCATACCAATTCATGTTGAACTCGTATCCTGAAACACCCATAGAACTTAAACCTCCAGCGTTCGTCCACACTGGTAAAAAATGTGTTCCATAACCAGGATTGTCAGCACCGGTAACGTACATTGTTCCGTCAGATTTAACAGATATGGCATAATGATCTCCACATATTACATAGTCTACTGCTGTTATATTAGATTGAACCCAATCTCTACTAGATCTTCTACCAGTTGAAGTCGTGCCCAAATGATTGCCGGATCCAGTAGCCCATACAGTACCATCATGTTTCACCACCATGGAAAAACGCTTACCAAAAGCTATTGATTTCACATTTGATATACTACTGAATCGCCAAAATATATTAGGAATTTCCTTTCCAACAGCAACCCATGGGTTGCCAGTACCCTCTTCCTCCAACCATATTTCTTGTCCTACACCCATGTAGTCAAGACCACGTTCTCCACAAACCAATAAATCATCATTTTCTAATATTATCGCACTTCTATTATAACCACATACCACATCTTTTGCAATAAGAGCGGGATCCTCTGCAGCAACTCTAATATCCAATTTCGTCCACTCATTGTACGACCCGCCTTCGCTTAAACCACCTAACTGTAACTTTGAATTGTCACCAATACCATATACTTCACCAGTGTCCAATAGAGCAAGACAATGACTATCCCCACATGATATATCAACCACATTTGTTAATTGAAAGGTAGACTCATTACTTGTATCTCTATCTAACTGTAATCTATTTAACACCCCCGCTATACCATTTGTTTTATCAAAACTAGTAGTATCCAATACACCAATACCACCCCATGTTGTAGACGTTTCTACTGGATTCATTACACTAACTTGTGTTAAAAGTTGTCCAAGATAGTCATTATGATCATGAGATAATGTTACATCGATAGATTCATTTGGTTCTAATGTTATAATAAATTCATCAGTAAATAACTCTTGATGATCCCCGGATCCCATTGATATTGGGGATATTGATTCAACAGTTAATGAAGTATCATAGTCTACATATTCTGGTACTGGTGCAGTATATTCAGGATAAACATACATTGGCGTATCAACATCAACTAAGTTAGTTGTTTGTAATTTAAAGTTAGTATCAGTTGAATTGTACCACATTATACTATCTTTACCAACACTCACATAATTTCCAATATATTCCACAGACTCACCCACAGATGTTCCTGTATAAGATATATCGTTAGGATTGTTCTTATCTCTTAGTTCTATCTTCCCCGATTTATATATAATAACATTATATAATGATGATGACTTAATGCATTCTACTGGGTCATATGATGTATCTATGTGATAACCACCTTTAGTTATAACTCCAACTATTTCCTTTATCTGTGAGGAATTATTACTTACTTTGCTTAAATCCAATCCTGTCATAGTTTCAATGTGAAATGTCTTATGAGCATTAATATTATCCCACTTTAACTCAACCACATGTTCCCATGTCCTTATAGTTGTAGTAACACTAGTCCTAGTGTCACTATAAGTATAAAGAAATGAATACGGATGCCTAGAGTAAGTGCCATTTTTCAAATTATATACACCAGCATCTGTTTTTGCAGTCTTATAGAAATCGTATCCATACTCCTTAACTCCATGTGATCGACCGCAAGATTTCCAAGAACTATTACCGACGATAGTCCCACCTGTCTGGTAACCATTCGAATCAACCGCTGGACACGTTTGATTACCGTAATTAACGTTGTAGCTGACATAACAGTATTTCCAACCACAATTGTATATAGTCTTTTTACGAAATTTACCGGTCCATACACCACTAGTAGATACAGAATACGATCTATCAACGACTCTTTTTACATCATATCTTAAAAAATATCCGGTTTGCTTGGCGGAGAATGTATTGCCATCCTTCCCATAAATATACCACGTAGAATTATTACCCCCGTGTGGAGTATACACCGGTGATACTTTATACGTGTCTTTCAAATCATACTTAAAAATTAATCCAGACAACACAGTAGGATTAGTAAAGCTAACTTCAAAGGTGTATGTGCGCGATGCGTTGAACGACTCTGCACTCTGACTTTGTGAATGTTGTGTTGGTGGCTTTGTAACATTATTCCAATAAGTTGCAAATGGAGCGTTTTTTAAAGATGCATTTTTAAATGCTGCGATTCCTTTATATGTACTTACTGTATTACCGGTTGAAGTAATACCGTTGTCAATAGACACATGTTCATATGTTTTTTGAAGATATCTTGTAGTTGCCACATCATACAAGACTTCTGACTTATACCTATTTGCCAATCTCCAACTAATACCTTTTGTATTGTGACCAACTATTACATCATCGGACGATCCAGACATAAACAATATAGGTTCGTTTTCTGTTAAATCCTCTAAAGATCTATCACTTTTATCTATTTTAAAATAATCACTGAATGGTATATTTTGATTATTAGAATCTTTATTTTTTCTATACGTATGTGTATGAGTTTTCCCCATTCTAAATATTTCTTGGTATCCTTTAATAGTTCCTAACCACCAAGTCGCCGGATTACTTACATCATTACTAAGAGATATATAATCTGGGTCATCTGAGTAAATCCCACGACAATTACTGTCCCAACTCAACCAACCACCAGTAACAAATTCTCTATATTTGTATTCTTGATCGACACCTGACCACCATGACTTTCTATCATGCGATTTTGAAACTGATAATTGATTATCTCTGTTTTCACCAGACCAGTACATGGTATTAGCTGTTTGTCCTGCCAAACTTATAATACTAGAATTCCCACCAGCCCATACATCTTTTATAGGTCCATCATGACTTAATCTCCAATTATCAATAGAATAATACGATTTATCACCTACATCATTCGTATCAAATCCAAAATCCTTTCCAAGTTGACACCATGTATTGTTTCCAGTTGCATATAATTTATTGTTTAATCCTATTGCCAATAAATGACTATCTCCACATACAACTTTACGTATATTAGAAAGAGATAACATCCACTCGGTCACCTCATCAGTATGTCCTAATCCTAACTGACCGTCATTGTTAACACCTTGAACATACAATTCTCCACTATCCATTAAACATGTATGGAATCCATTTCCTGAATCAAGTTGTCGTATTTTTGCGGTTGCTGGTATTCCATATATTGCTGGAACTCTCGGATGAAAAGTAGTTGTAGTAGACAGTGTATTATTTTCAACATTTAATGATTTATTTTCAGAATTTACAATGGAATACATATTATCATCAAATATATTCCATTGTAAGTTGTCTACAATAGTATCTTGTGGAGTATATGTGGGTTGTAACTTTATTGATATTCCATCATCAGATTGATCTATTAAGTCTGCATTATAATAAACCGAAACATCACTCATATCAAAAGCAATGGGAGTGGAATTATATATATAATCTGTTACTGTGTTTGTAACACCTTTAAGTTTGACAACGCCGTCCACAACATCCATTTCAGCAGATTTAGTCCACAGTACATTATCATTAAAATCAAATGTTACATCGGATAAAACATCTTGTTCTCCAAGTACATTTATCAAGGTACCATTTAACTTCACTACTCCATTATTAAATACTAATAATTCAGTATTATAATTCCATTTATTTTCATCATTAAAATCCCATGATGTATTGATTCTAGGAACATATTGAGATTCATATATATTTGTTATACTTGGTTTTAATTTAACAGTACCATCATTAAATTCTATATTCTGGGTATCATATATCCAATCATTAGTGTCATCAAATGTCCAATTAAAAGGAGTTGATGGTAACAACTGCAATTCAGCATACATATGTTCTATTAATTCTGTTTTTAATTGAATAGAACCATTTATAATTTCAATCTTATCATCTAATGATGTCCATTCATCTGAATTTTGGAAATCCCATGTAGTAGTAACAATTGATTCTTGTTGTTCTGTAACAGTTTCAATATTGGGTATTAATTTAATACCACCGTCGACAAACTCTATTAATTCAGAATTATATACCCACTCCCCCTCTACAATTGATTCCCACCCTTTATTATCTAATACATTATATACATATTTCTGTATATATGGTATTATTTTATTGTTATATATATTGGTAATATCAAAATCAACAGTACTTCCTGCAGCAACAGTTGTGTCCATCATATATATAGTGTCTGCAATTGGTTTTATTTCATCTAATAATATACTTTCTGTTAATGTGAATGTTGTTGTTTCACCATTACTTGTGAATGTATCAGTTATAGTATCTTCAATTAATGATGACTCGTATCTGACCTGTATTATTGCACCGTCTGGTTGAGATTTAACTAATGTTAATATATCCCCATTAATATTGTATGAAGATTCTCCGTGTAATATCCCATCAACAGTAAGAGCCACATTAACTTTAGTTGATGGCTGTCTATATGATAAAATATCTTCATATATTACATCTACTAACTGTCCATGTGTTCTAGAGATTTCTCTATAATCATAAATACCACCAATAGTCCCATCATTATATAATTGTGAAGCCGTTGCATTATTAACTTTTAACCAACCGTACATTGGATTTGGTATGCCGACATTAATTTCCCACGACTCTGTTAAAGTGTCGTCAAAAGTATATCCTGGATGATTTGTTATTTTTTCTTTTGATTTGTATTTGCTATCAGATACCACATTACCAAGTTCATAGGTTGTATATAATACGGAATCTAATTTGAGATTTAATTGATATAGTTCTTCCGTGAATTCTACATCATCGAAATATAAACGTTCTCTTTCATCAAATTCTAATCGCATTCGCCAGACTTGACCGAACATCATTTCATCTGTAGATTCTAAGACAATAACATGTTGTTTAAAGTCACCGTCAACAATATTAGTAAAATTGGCAGTACCGTCATATCCAGTTGCTGGATATATTAGATTGAAATATTTCTTTGTTATTAAAGTATCATCTTCAATATTTCGTAATTCATTACCTTCTTCTTTATTACCATTATACATCTGCCAATCTTTAGTCAAATCATCGACTAAAGATATTAACAGTGATGAAACACTTACATATCCATTATTTGAATTTGATATACCATAATGAGTTAATTCATCAAGTGATATTGTATTATTATTAAATACAGACATATAGGATTAAGTTCCATGTACATCTAGATTCACATCAGTATTAAATATCCAATCACCAGATACTAACATGCATACTCGCATCCCCTTACTATTTGGTAATGTCGATCTTAACCCATAATATCTACGATGATCTTCTCCTGTTTCATTGGTAGTATTTGTAACAGCTCCGCTATTATATGAACTCATTGGTACTGTTGAACCTTCTGCAACAACTTCGGCAGAAGAAAAACATACCATATCAATTTCTTCTTTAGGATACATAACTCTTTGAGTAGTTAATCCAGTTGGAAATGTTATAACAAACCTATTATCATCTGTTATTGCTAATTGTTCCATTGGGTTTATCACCGCATTACTATCTGTCTGATGTCTAGTCGCAGATTTATGAACATCCCATGGTTTAAATGTGTCATATTCACGTACAACAAATCTCCATATTTTCTTTGATAACTCTTCTTCTTGCAGATAATCCTCTCTATCAAGTATAGATAATATTATAGCATTTTGTCCACTTGTTGAACTTCTAAACGCATCCGACCCGATTGCAATTGATTCCCCACCCAATCTATGCACTTGTGTCAGTTGACTACCAGGAACGTGACTATCCAAGGCAGCACTAGAATAATATATTCCAAAATCACTTGGATATAATGACTCCCTTGAACAAGAATATAAACAATGTACTGGAAAATTAGATATAGGATCTCTCCTAGTCTGTCCAGTATAATTATCAACAAGTCGTTGAGAAACAAACCATGCATAATCATCGTTTTGATCGACCCCTGCATCATCCCATATAGAAAAACCAATACCACGTTCCGTAATTGTTAATCTATATGACATCGGATACGCACCACCATCTATTAGTTTTGGAAATCGTTTAAACCACCCAGGCAATTTTCGTTTATTTCTAGCTTTTATTGTTAATTGAGATCCGCCTTCTTCGTTTATATATGGGAATATATTATCTTCGAAATTAATATCAACCAATTCTCCTGGACTTCTAAAAACCGACCCATCAACATAAACACCGCCACCAGCATGTGATAACTCATCAAATGTAACAGATTCTGACATCACTATGCTGCCAGAATCCGTCAATTGCAATGAAGTTGCAATATTTACCTTTAACCACCCATACATTGGGTTTGGTATACCAACATAACCATTTTGGAAACCTGTCCTGCCTGTCACACCATATGATGCCCAACCAGGAGACACCGTCCCTGTGACTGCACCATCCACATCATCTAACAGTTCCGCAGTCGCTGCGTATCCAGCAATAGTACTGCCACCATTCGGATCAGGAACATATTCTACAGTAACATGAACCGATGTATATGGAACTTGATTTTCAATATAAATTCTATTACCCATTACACTATCGGTAGAAGCAGTAAAATATAATTTAAAAGTATCATCATTATTTAATGCAGAAACAATTGTCTCAGCCGAAGCATCAACATCACCATCACCACTAGATGAAACACAAGTAACTAATGTTGATGTATGATCCATCAATAAATCATAACCTACGTTCTGTTTTATTGATGATACTTGTATCCTAACAGAATCATTCCCACTTAACTTACCATTGATTTTAAATGTCTTTCTTAATGTTTCTCCCAAATACCAATCATCAGAATCATTAACATCCGGTTGTGAGCCAGGAGCAACCACCCCAGAATCAACTGCACCCATCCAACGATATCCTGGATGTCCTTCCATAGATTCGGTATAATCATCACCTATAACATTATTACCATAAAGATCTAAATCAACTTCATTTACTTTATTACCAGTAGCATATATTGTCAATCCTTTATTTTGTCTACGTCTATTTAACTGAAATAATTCTCTTTTAAATTCAGGATCTTGACTATATAATCGTTCTCTTTCATCAAATTCAAACCTAATTCTATATTTCTGAGAAATACCACTATTAACTTTGGCATTCGGTTCTATTTCATTGGTAGTTTCTACTAAAAGAACGTGTTGATATTTATTAGAACCTAATAGATTACCAAAATTACTGTCACAATAATTAGCACTACCCGTATACTTCACATCATTTATATTCACTTCACTAAAAAATGATTTTGTTATTTGTACTTCAGCAGCAGTATTTAGTGGGATTTGAGTTCCATAATACAATGGCCATACACGTGTTAAATCGGTGGCAAGAGCGTGCAATAAACCAGAACCTACTTGCATCATATCAATGTCACCAAATACAGCTTCCTCTGTGAAACTACTAAACCCACTACGCTGTCGTGATATCCCATAATTATGTAGGGCAGATACTTCAATCGTAGTACCCCCACCTGTTAATCCGCTAATATGTGGCATAAATTATCCTTATCCTTTTTTTATCAATCTATTATGTTCATCATTTGATTTGACAACTTCATTTCTTAATGTAGCTAATGTAGATGCACCCACTCTATTAATATTAGCAACTTCTAATTCTAATATAGGCATCCATGCAATAGCACATTTCCAATCATCATATTCTTTATTACTATTTTGTGGGTCAGTTCCAATAACCTTTGTATACCACATACATCTATGTATCTTAGGAACACCATTTTCATCTTCACGTATTTCCTCACATGCACTACCCAATGGACAAGTCATAACTATATCATTATCTAACACACTAATCTCTCCTACATAATATCATATTACTATATTTAGGTGAAATTGATGAATTAGATATACTACCTGTCAATCCAACATTACTTAAACTATGATAATGGGATCCACCACCACCTTGATATGCTCCAGCACTATTGGTACTAGTCCCTGTAGCAACTTGCTGCATATAGTAATAATTCCTCCAATGATGATACCACCATCCACCATGAGCATAGTTATAAACAACAGCTGTTCCGCCAGTAGCATTAAAAGAATTGGAATCAGAATGTTCGTGACTTGGCATTTCATTAATACTTAAAGTATGTCCATCAGTAGTACCATTGACTTTTAATGTGTGTGGATGATCATGATTAAACACATTTGATGCATATGTATCCCCCCTAATAGTACCACCCGACTCATTATTTTGCATAACACGTAATAGAGTGTCATTAACTGAAGTCTTGTTTCCATTAATATCCGTGTCAGTCGTTACCAAATGCCACCCATTAGGTGGACTAGATTGATAAAATACCATGGTAGTTCCACTCTCAAATGTATTATCACGAATGGCGGTGTCTATCATATTATCAATATTTGGTTTATCTGTGAGATTTGACCAACTTACTATATGAGTATGTGTTTGTATTAAGGTATCAATATCATCTTTAAGAAACTGTAACCTATCATCTAACGCAGTTATATCACTTCTTACATTGTTAGTTTTAGCAGATTCATTAAGTGGGTGGGAAGTATATCCACCATCCTCAGAAATGCCTAATGATATCTGTGTTTTTGTTATTCTATCTTCAATAGCTGCCGTGAAATCTCTATCGTCTTGTCTAGTAGAAAATAAATCGATAAACTTAGATTCATATACACCATCTACCGTAATTTCATATTCGTCTTTAAATGACTTTAATTTCATATCTAATAAATTAATATCAGAACTTATAACATTTCCAGTTGCATATACATTATTGTTATATGATGTATATACCCCCACATCAGACAACCCTATATTATCACGTATCACATCAATATGATTAAGAGTACCAACATATCTATCATTTAAATCAAATGCATAAGTTTCAATAACATTTCTTCTAGTTCTAGCAATATCTAATTCTTTATCATGTCTAGTATTTAATAACTTTAAATTATAATCTAAATCATGTATATCATTACCAATATTATCTGAAATAGCATATGTATTAGAACCCCAATGATCCGATGTGTATACCCCCGTATCAGACAATCCTATATTATCACTCATCACTCCAATATGATTAAGACTATTAATATGTCTGTCATTTAAATCGAATGCATACGTTTCAACTCTATTAATATTATTTTGAAGAAGAGTAATTTCCCCATCATGTCTATCATTTAATGATTTTAAATCTTTATCCAAATAGTTTATATCATTACCAATATTATCTGAAATAGCATACACATTACTAGAATTAGAAATGTATATACCATCATCATCCAATCCTATATTATCACGCATTACTCCAATATGATTAAGAGTATTAATATGTCTGTCATTTAAATCGAATGAATAATTCTCAACTTTAATTATATAGGTTTCAAGAAATTTAAATTCTTTATCATGTCTAGTATTTAATAACTTCAGATTATAATCTAAATCATGTATATCATTACCAATATTATCTGAAATAGCATATGTATTAGAACCCCAATGATCGGATGTGTATACTCCACCAACATCCAATCCTATATTATCACGCATCACCTCAATATGATCAACAGTACTAACATATCTACCATTTAAATCATGTAAGAACACATCAACAGAATTCAATCGAAAATCTATTAAATCAATATCTAATTTAATATTATTAGCGGTACCATAAAACCTTTGGCCGGATGTATAATCACCATCTTCTGACAACCCAACATTTATAAACGCATTATCTTGTCTCTCAGTTAATTTCTGTATATTTAAATCATTCTGGTATGCATATTCATATGTTTCATTAATAGACCCCACCATGTTGTCTTTTACACTTGTTCTTAAAACATCCCAATCTCCAAATATAAGTTCTATATATTCAGAATGATCCTTCTGCACGTTATTTTTTTGCCTCCACCCATCAAAAGTGTCTGTCTTATTAATTGTTGATAGTG
>Ga0209663_1000339_pt1 | contig 27541 bp, 27 predicted proteins | sample SaaInlV_135m_DNA_2_FD_184667 | JGI IMG/M metagenome (GOLD analysis project Ga0209663, IMG submission 184667) | Marine microbial communities from expanding oxygen minimum zones in the Saanich Inlet - Saanich Inlet SI073_LV_120m_DNA (SPAdes) (version 2) | ecosystem: Environmental > Aquatic >... | reverse complement strand
TTCTTATTGCCCCGGGTGGGGGCGCTTATTCTTACTTTCATGTCTGTGAGCTTTGTAAGCTCATGCGTTCGCCATTGGTGGCGGCGAACGAACTATTTAACACAGGGAGCGGATCATTGCCAAGACCAACCTGCGGTTTCTACTTGCAGTATATCGCTTATCGATATACTCTACAAAAATGATTAAGAGCTTTAGTTGTCGTGATACCGAAAAACTTGCTCACAACTACCGTGTCAGACGCTTTATGGCGTTTGAGCGCATTGCTCAACGCAAATTGATGCAACTAAAAGCCGCTGAAACCCTAGATATGCTTCGTACGCCACCCGGAAATCGATTGGAGGCGCTGAAAAGCGATAGGAAGGGTCAGTACAGTATCCGTATTAACGGACAATGGCCGCTCTGTTTTCGATTTGAAAATGGTCATGCTTATGATGTTGAAATTGTGGACTACCACTAGGAGATTAATATGACACGACTAAACCCTGTACATCCGGGCGAAATTTTAAAGCATGAGTTCATGGAACCTTTCGGTTTATCCAGCAATCGACTTGCTAAACACATAGGCGTTACGCCGGCACGTATTAATGAAATTGTACGGGCACGCCGAGGAATTACTGCTGAAACAGCGCTAAGGTTGGCCCAATATTTTAACACTGACGCTCAAAGCTGGATGAACCTGCAACACCATTATGAGCTAGAGGTGGCTGAGCAAGCCATAGGAAAAGAAGTAGCGAGGATTCAACCGAGAGCTGCAGCTGTTTAAATATTTGATAACCCTATTTATCGGGTGTCAGAAAGAGCTCTAGATCCAGTCGCTCTACTCCAATAGTTCCTTTTGTAAAAACACTGACTTCCCTATGGATTTTAGGCCTTGCATATTACCTAAGCCTAGAGACCGCTTCAGTATTTCAGGGATCCATATAAAAGGACGCAATGGGCAGCATGTCATCGATTCGCAACCGGGTTGCGAACAGTGACTGGTGGGCATCACGCAGCACAACTTCCGTGATACCTAGCGGGGTTTTATCGCTCATGGTAAAAGCCTTTCTTATTGCCCCGGGTGGGGGCGCTTATTCTTACTTTCATGTCTGTGAGCTTTGTAAGCTCATGCGTTCGCCATTGGTGGCGGCGAACGAACTATTTAACACAGGGAGCGGATCATTGCCAAGACCGGCCTGCAGTTTCTATTCCGGCTGAACCGACAATGCTACTCCGGCAATGACTCGATAAAGGCAACGAGCGCCTTTCTGGAGCGAATTCTCACGAACCTGATGTGGCGATAGCGAGCATCAGTCATTGCCGCGAGATACTGCCTGCGATTTTTACTCAGACTGGTCAGGCACCACCAAATAATCGAGTCACGACTGAAGAATGCCTTCCTGAGGCTCTCCCGGTTACCCGCCCACAATGTTTCTTTTGTCACCGAGCGGCGAATGGTTCGGCTAATGACCTGGCACAGGATCAGCCAGTAGGGAAGATCCAACCAAACCACCAGCTGCACTCGCTTCCATTTGATCGGCACGGTTTTCGAATAATTCCCATCCAGCACCCAGGATTCTCCCTCGAGCGAGCGTTCCAGGTTGGAAAACAATTCCTGTTCAGTTGATTCGGTCCAGTTGGGCTTCCACTGGATTTCATCCAGCTCCACGTAGGGATAACCAAGCTTTTTAGCGATCAATTTTCCCGCGGTGGATTTGCCACTGCCACTGCAGCCGACGATATTGATTCGTTGAAAGTTCAATCCTTCGCGACTGGATGGTTCGGAAGCGCTAATGGCATCGACCTCATTGAAGGTATTTGACCTTGGAACAACAGAGCGCCAATACCAGGGCAGGTGCCTGCCGTCGCCTACCCGGCGCCATCTTCAGTGTATTGTTTACTGGTTGGGAAGCTGGCAAAGACATCACGTACTCGACCAGAAGTGGCCAGATACAATGTGCAGTATGCAGTCACAATCAGGCCAACCAATACTGGCAGTCCAGCAATTCCAACCATGGCAACTTGGGCTATCTGAAGCACCAGCTGGCACCCCACACTGACTAACAGGATTAGCCGTCCATGTTTCCAAATATTTCGTATTAATTTCCTGGAACCATTATTCCGAGCAACCAAAATGTAAAGAATTACCACGGGGGGAATAGACGCGAGCATTAGGAATGGCGAATCAACTGACAGAACAGAAACGTCGATGTAACTGTTACTTCCAGTTATTCCACCGCGAGACGCCAGCAAGGACAAGGGCCCATATAGGAGGAAGCGAGACGACACAGTAACGATCAGGGTCAAAAACAAACCTGGCTTTAGGACCCCATCATCAGTGAAATCGTCAATACTGTAATTCAAACCACAGCCTCGGACCTGGATCGACCCATACCCGTAAAGGAACCAATGGCCCCTTTAATAGTTCTGGCGGAGAGGGAGGGATTCGAACCCTCGATGGGCTATTAACCCATACTCCCTTAGCAGGGGAGCGCCTTCGACCACTCGGCCACCTCTCCGGGAAATGTAAATGGTGCGCTGGGAGGGAGTCGAACCCCCGGCCTTCTGGTTCGTAGCCAGATGCTCTATCCAGCTGAGCTACCAGCGCACAGCGAGGGCGCAGTATAGTGAGATCATTGCTCGATCTCCAGAGGTGGTTGAAAAACCTTTAAAAAAAATGATTGCCAGACAACTTGTCCGGGAAATCAGGATTATGAGATGATCACCCTAATTGCTGCTATTCAGGAATAACCCATGCCACCACTGGTTTCCGAGGGTCTCAACCTCGCGCTCTACGGCATGGGGACCGTATTTGTGTTCCTAACGCTGCTGGTATTGGCGACCATGCTGATGTCCTGGCTGGTTACCCACAGGGAAACCGCCGCCGTTGTGGCGCTACCTGCTGATTCAGCCGGCGCCAAGATGGCTGCCATCACCGCCGCGATCCACCAGCATCGGAACCGCTAAGCCATACCGCCTAAAGTTTAAGTTTTAAGCACAGCTGTGATAGTTTGCAGTTCGCATTAGCTCGGGGTTTTCATTTCTTGGAAGTACTACAGTTACTGGTCAGCGGGATCTCTCAAGGATGCGTCTATGGTTTGATCGCCCTTGGCTTTGTCCTGATCTACAAAGCAACCGAAATGGTCAATTTTGCCCAGGGTGACCTGATGATGCTTGGGGCGTTCTTCGCCTACAGCTATATCAACATATTTGAACTGCCCTTCTACCTGGCCTTTCCGGCCACAATTTTGACAATGGCCATTATTGGCGCACTGACCGAACGGCTACTGCTTCGACCGATGATTGGTGAGCCACACTTCTCGGTACTCATGTTGACCATCGGCCTGGGTTTTATCCTGCGCGCCGTTGCCGGCGCGATCTGGGGCAACGAACCACGCTCTCTCAGTACACCCTACGCAGGCGGCGTTATAGACCTGAATGGCCTGATCATTGGTTACGAAAATATGGTGATCATTCTTGGCACGGCAGCGCTGTGTCTGCTGCTTTACCTCTTTTTCAGATTTACGCGACTTGGGCTCGCCATGCAGGCAGCGTCACAAAACCAGCTAGCCGCGTTTTATGTCGGCATTCCGGTGAAACGAGTCTATTCAATGGTGTGGGCCATTTCTGCGTCAATTTCTGCCGTCGCAGGCATTCTGGTGGCACCGGTATCGCTCATTGATCCACTAATGGGGTTTGTCGGTATCAAGGCTTTTGCGGCCGCCATTGTCGGCGGGTTTGGCAGCCTGCCCGGAGCGATCGTCGGCGGGTTAATCATTGGAATCGTCGAACAGTTCGCCGGGCTCTACCTGCCCCCCGGCTTTTCCGATGTCAGTGCCTACGTCATTCTTTTAGCCATGTTGTTGATTCGGCCACAGGGTATTTTTGCCAGCATGCAGCGGAAAAAGGTCTAGCGGTCAGATGAGATTCATCAAAAAAACCCATTACAACCAGGACATTCAACTGTTCAAACATCAGGGCCAGCTGTTCTGGTACGGGGCTCTCGGCGTCGCTCTCCTGCTGTCTCCCCTGGTGTTATCTGATTTCTATCTCGGCGAACTGTCGCTGGTATTTATCTACGCGATTGCCGGTATCGGTTTAATGCTGTTGACCGGCTATACGGGCCTGGTGAGCCTTGGACACGCTGCCTTCCTTGCGATCGGTGCTTACACCCATGCTTACCTGCTGGCGCAAGGCTGGCCGTTTCCAGTTTCCATACTTTGCGCCACGCTTCTCTCAAGCCTGGTTGGCGCAATTATCGGCATTCCCGCCCTAAGAATGACCGGGATCTATCTTGCGGTCGCGACCCTGGCATTCGCCATCATCGTTGAGCAGGTGCTCAGTCACTGGGTGTCAGTGACCGGTGGTTTTCGCGGCATGGCGGTGGAACTTCCCTCGATTGGTTCATTTTCTCTGGACGGCAGCGTCACTTTCTATTTTCTTTGCCTTTTTATTCTGACAGGTTGCCTGTTGCTGGCGCTGAACCTGCTGCGCACCTCGACCGGCAGGGCAATGACTGCTATTCGAGACTCTGAAATCTCGGCACAAAGCATGGGGATTCACCTTGCCTACACAAAGACCCTGGCTTTCGGTATCAGCGCAGGATTCACGGGGCTGGCGGGCAGCCTGCTAGCGCACAAGATCGGCTATCTGGCGCCGGACAGTTTTACCCTGTTGATCTCGATCCAGCTGCTACTAATGGTGGTCGTTGGCGGCCTTGGGTCCCTTCACGGCGTGATCTACGGCGCCCTCTTTATTGGTCTTCTGCCACAGGGGCTGGCATTACTGAGAGATACACTGCCCCCTGCACTGGCGCAGATTCCAGGACTTGAGCCCGGGATATTCGGCCTTATCCTGGTGCTTGTTCTGATTTATGAACCCCAGGGCATTTATGGTCGCTGGCTAAAGATCCGCAGCTATTTTGAAGAATTTCCGTTATACCGCAAAGCAACGCACAAGCGTCAGCGCAGCTACCTAAGAACGGAGCGACTCAAATGAGCTTGCTCACCGCGAACAATCTTTCCCTCTCGTTTGGTGGCGTCCATGCCGTGGAAGATGTCAGCTTCAGCGTTAACAAGGGTGAGGTGTTCAGCATTATTGGCCCCAATGGGGCGGGTAAGACGACCTTATTTAACCTGATCAGTCGAATCTACGATGCGAGTACCGGTTCAATCCGCTTCAACGAACAGGACATCAGCCAGGTACCCACCCACCGAATCGCAGAACTGGGAATCGCCCGAACGTTCCAGAACACTGAACTTTTTGAACAGGAAACGGTACTGCGAAACCTACTGATTGGCCAGCACGTGCACCGACGCACCAACCTTTTACAGGAGTTCCTGTTTCTGCCCTCGGCCAGACAGCAGGAGCTTAGGTTTCGCAAAGACGTCGAAGACGTTATTGACCTTCTCGATCTTCAGCACTACCGCCACCAGGTCATCGCGAACCTGCCTTATGGCGTACGCAAGATGGTCGAAGTCGCGCGAGCACTCTGTCTCAAGCCCAGGCTTTTGTTGCTGGACGAACCGTCATCCGGCCTGAACCCTGAGGAGACAGAAGACCTGTCCTTTCAGATTGAAGACATCAATGAGGAACTGGGCACAACCATCATTATGGTAGAGCACGACATGAACCTGGTTTCCAGGACGTCTACCCGGGTGATGGCCCTGGCGGACGGCAAACTGATTGCGGTCGGTTCACCGGTGGAAATCCAGCAACACCCTGAAGTCCTCAAAGCTTACCTGGGAGAGTAATGTGTCGATTCTTGAACTGACCAATATCGAAACCTACTACGGCCCCATTATGGCGATTCGCGGTGTCAGCATGTCTGTCCGGGAAGGTGAAATCAGCGTTCTGCTTGGCGCTAATGGCGCCGGTAAGACCACGGTACTGAAGACCATCAGCGGCGCGATGGAGCCACAAAAGGGCAAGATATTGTTCAGGGGAAAAGAAATCCAGGGTATAGACCCAGATAAAACTGCCCGGCTGGGTATCGCTCATGTGCCGGAAGGACGAGAAGTTTTCCCCTTCTTGTCGGTACAGGAAAACCTTGCCATGGGTGCCTACTCAAGAAATGACAATGAAGTGGACGCCGATATAGACCTTGTCTACGACTACTTCCCCATCCTGGCGGGGAAACGAAAACAACAGGCCGCATTCCTTTCCGGGGGCCAGCAACAAATGCTCGCTATCGGACGCGCACTGATGCTTCGCCCCTCTTTAATGCTGTTGGACGAACCTTCTCTGGGCTTATCACCCAAACTGGTTGCCGAAATTGCAGAGATTATTGTCAGGGTAAACAAAGAACAAAACGTGACTATTTTCCTGGTGGAGCAGAACGCCAAAATGGCCCTGGACATAGGACACTACGGCTACGTCATGGAAGTCGGTCGAATCGTCATGGAAGATAGCTGCGAGAAACTAAGCCAGGCCGCAGATATCCAGGAGTTCTACCTGGGCGTAAAGGATGAAGGTGTTCGAGGCCGCAGGCGCTGGAAACAAAGGAAAACCTGGCGATGACCGCCAGCCACACAGTTGATATCAGCGTCGATCCGCCGGTTGTTGGCATCGATGGTTTCAGCAATATACCTGCGCTGTTCTGGCACCGCGTCACCGCCAATCCCGAACGTCTGGTGATTCGCGAAAAAGACTACGGTATCTGGAACGAATACACCTGGGCTGACTATGGAAAAAATGCGAAATACGCCGGCCTGGGGTTAATGTCACTGGGTCTGAAACCTGGAGACGTCTGTTCGATTGCGGCGGAAATTTGCAAAGAATGGTTGTTCGCTGATTTAGGGATCGTCTGCGCCGGCGGCATTACCAACGGCGTCTACCCGACTGATGTGTCAAACCAGGTGACATACCTGGTGAATGACAGTGGTACCCGCTTCTATTTCGCCGAGGATGAAGAACAGTTAGACAAAATTTTGGACGTTCGGGACAACACGCCCTCGCTCGAAAAAATTATCATCTTCGACATGGAGGGTCTGCGGAACTTTCAAGACGATATGTGTATCAGTTTCGAGGCGCTACTCGAGCTGGGCGCCGCCTATGAGACAGCGCACCCGGATGCCTGGACAACTTCAATTGATGCCGCGGACGCGGAAGACCTTTTAACACTGACCTATACCTCGGGCACCACCGGGCCGCCAAAAGGCGCGATGATCAGCCATCGCAATATGCTTTACATGATGATCACGCTGCAACGGGTTTGCGGGATTTTTGAAAGCGATGAACAGGTCGGGTTTCTGCCGCTCGCCCATGTCGCCGGTCGGATGTTCTATACGTTCGCGACGATAGAAGCGAACTCGGTGATTAATCTGGTGGAAGATGTCGAAACCGTCACCCAGGATCAGCAGGAAATCGCACCGTCCATACATTTCGCGGTTCCCAGGGTCTGGGAAAAACAATACAGCACCATTTCGATCAAGCTAAAAGAAGGCACCGCGTTCGGTCGATGGGCTTACGACCTTGCGATCAGGATAGGTTCAGCGGCCGCTGCTTACCGAAAGGCAGCAAAGCCCATCCCTTTGCTGTTGCGCGGCGCAGTATTTACCGCCGACCAACTTGTCTTAAAAAACATTCGACGAGTGCTCGGTATCAATGAGGCCAGGTGGCTGTCAACCGCTGCGGCACCGATTGCACCCGAACTCATCGACTGGTACTGGTCACTGGGAAGGCCGATGTATGAAGTGTACGGGCAAACAGAATGCACCGGCGTTATTACTGCCAACGAACCCGGCAAGTTAAAAATCGGCAGCGTGGGCCACGCTGCACCTGATGCGGAAGTCGTGCTCTCGGATGAGGGCGAGGTATTGTTGAAAAGTCCCGGCGTTATCCGTGGCTATTGGAAACAGACAGAAAAAACAGCTGAAACATTTAAGCAGGGCTGGCTGTATACCGGGGACGTCGGGCGAATTGACGAAGACGGATACATTTATGTCATCGATCGCATCAAGGACATCATCATCACCGCCGGCGGCAAAAACATCACCCCGAGTGAAATCGAGAACCAACTGAAGTTTTCCCCATTCATCTCTGATGCTGTGGTTATCGGCGATAAACGGCCCTACCTGACCTGTCTTGTCATGATCGATCAGGAAAACGTGACCAAGTATGCGCAGGATCGAGACGTGCCATTCACTAACTACACCAGCTTATGTCACACTGACGCTGTTCAGGAATTGATCTGGGAAGAGATCGAAAAGGTTAACCAGAAGTTTGCCCGGGTGGAAACTATCAAGAAGTGTCGTCTGATCGACCAACTGCTCGACCCGGAAGACGAAGAACTGACACCAACCATGAAACTTAAACGAAAAGTCGTCAACGAAAAATATGCGGGAATGATCGATGAAATGTACTAATAAAGCCCTCCTTCTAACCTCATTATTCGCGCTCGCCAGTTGCGGTGGTGATAGCACCCTGGAAACCAGCGCAGTATCAGAAGCCACTCAGGGCGTGTCAGATTCAGAAATTATTTTGGGCAGCCACACTGACCTGTCAGGCCCCGTTGCGATCTGGGGAGTGGGTTCGATCAACGGCGCACGAATGCGCTTCGAGGAAGCCAATGAGGCCGGTGGCGTAAATGGTCGGCAGATCAAGTTTGTCGTCGAAGACACTCAGTACCAGATTCCAAGGGCGATCCAGGCTGCAAACAAACTGATCAACCGCGACAAAGTGTTCGCCATGGTGCTGGCCCTTGGGACACCCACCAACAATGCCGTACTCACCCAGCAACTGAAAGCGGGTATACCGAACATGTTCCCCCTGACCGGCGCACGAAGCATGGTTGAGCCATACCATGATCTGAAGTTTGCTCAGCGTGGCATCTACTATGATGAAATCAGGGCTGGCGTGAAGTACTTCCTGGAAGAAATGGGCAAGGAAAAGCCCTGTGTCATCTACCAGGACACGGACTACGGGCAGGAAATCCTTGAGGGTGCGGAAGACCAGCTCAAGGAAATGGGCCAGGCGCTGGTAGGTGTTTCTGCGCACAAACCCACAGAATCCGAATTTACGGCCTCTATCATTCGACTTCGTAACGCCCAGTGTGATGTTGTGTTTATGGGTACGATCCACAGAGATACCATTTTGATTCTGGAAGCCGCGAGGAAAATGAAATTTGACGTCGTTTTCGTCGGCAACAATGCGGCCTACGGGCAAGTCATCGCCGAGCAGGAAAGCGGTTCCGGTGAGGGTTATCACGCCTTTGTACATATGGCGAAGCTTTACAAGGAAGATGGTCTATCGGATAAGGTTGAACGCTGGTGGGATCGCTACGAGGCACGCTTCAACGTCGAGCCTGGCATCCCCGCCATGGAAGGATACCGGGCCGCGGATCTTGTTGTCACCGCGCTCGAGAATGCAGGCCCTGACCTCGACAAGGCCGGTTTCCTGGCTGCGACCGAAGCGATCACGGACTACCAGGATATCTTTGGATATCAAATCCAGTTCGGCCCCGGAGATCACAAGGGCGTGAGCGAATCCCTGCTTTCCGTGGTTGAAAACGGCAAGTGGAAGACGTTGGCGACCGCCATCTCCTACTAGTCGAGCGCTGGCCCATCAGCATTTTTTACCGTGCAATTGGCAACCTGGTTATTCCGGTCACCTTTCTGATCGCGGTATCGGTCATCGCCTTAAATCTTCAGCGACTACCCCCTGCTCCCGACACACTATGGGTAATTGGGCCCAGTGTCGCGCTCGCGATCTCAGGCACCCTGGCGTTAGCCTACAATCGATCCAGGGTTTTCTTTGCCTGCATTACCCTCGCTTTTTGCCTCTGGCTACGGGGCCAGCAAATGGCCCCCGACTTCAGGGAACTTATCATCATGGGTTTCGTGCCGCTCAATTTCCTGTTGATTTGTTTTTCCCGGGAACGCGGAGTATTCACTTCCCGGGGATTGAGCCGACTATTTTTTATGGCCGTGGCGATCGCGCTCATTATCTACCTGATCGAACTACAGTGGGTCCTGCCAGATCCGCTGACCGACCCCCTGGGTGATCCGGTCTCGCTTGTCCTTCTGTACTCGCCCTTTCACCAGGTGGCCAGCCTGCTCCTGGGTATTTCCATTCTGGGCTGCATTATCCTGACGGGGTTCGATAACACTCCTATCACCCAGGGACTCACCACCGCTCTCGGTGGACTGGTTCTGGGTTATCTCTTAGCGGTCGAACATGGTTGGGAAATTTTCCTGATGGCCAGCAGCGTGTATATGGGTGCCAACATTATTCGCGATTCGTACAACATGGCATATCGAGATGAATTGACCGGCCTGCCCCACCGCCGCGCCCTTAATGAGCTGTTTGATTCCCTTGGCAGAACCTACAGCCTGGCGATGCTGGACGTCGATCACTTCAAAAAATTCAATGACGCCCACGGACACGATATTGGTGACCAGGTGTTGCAAATGGTAGCGTCGCGCATCGGGCAGGTGGGAGGCGGCGGTAAGGCATTCCGCTATGGCGGGGAAGAATTCTCCGTGGTCTTTGCAGGCATGGATAAAGAAGATGCCTTTTACCATCTTGATGAGGTCCGAAAGTCCATCCAGAACTACGAAATGGTGATACGAAAGGAACCGCGCCAGGAACAAGCAGAGGAACCAAGCGGCAAGAAGCAGCGGAAAAAAGGCTCCTTCAGGCGGGCCAGCGAAAAGGTCTCAGTGACTATCTCTATCGGTGTCGCCGATCGTACAGCGAGCGGGCAAACACCCTTTGATGTTCTTAAAGCGTCGGATGAAGCTTTGTACGCCGCAAAGAAAGCCGGTCGAAACAAGGTTAGTATGAGCAGTTAGGCATCAGCATCAACAACAAATACAAGGAAGCTCCATGACCAAACCCGATGGAATAAATTTACTGACCGATACCGCTTCGCTGATCGCCATTAACGGTGAACCCCCAACTAACACCACCTTAAAAAAAATCACGCAACTGGAGCGGCACAGTAAAAACTTCATTGCCAGAAGTCCATTCTGCCTGCTTGCCACCTCTTCCAGTGAAGGCTGCGATGCGTCTCCACGTGGCGATGCGCCAGGCTTTGTGTACTGCCTTGATGACACTACCCTGTTAATTCCAGAAAGGCCGGGAAACAGGATTGCTGACAGCATGAGGAACATTATTAACCATTCCGAAATGGGGCTGCTGTTCCTGATCCCCGGCCGGGATGACACCTTGCGAGTAAATGGCCGCGGATACCTTACGGATCACCCGCCCTACCTTGAACTACTTGCGGCCCAGGCAAAGACACCTAAACTCGCCATCGTACTTGATGTCACCGAGCTCTATTTCCACTGTGCCAAAGCCTTTATTCGGTCTGGCTTATGGGACATCAACAGGCATATGCCAGCGGACGAACTGCCAACCCTTGGTACAATGATTCTGGAACAGATAAACGGAGAACCACCTTCAAAAGAGCTACAGGACAATATTGACAAGGCTTTAGAAGAGGATTCCAGGGAGAATCTGTACTAGAACACTCATAGCCCAGGGCCTTTCGTTACACCTTCGTTACACCTGTTGCCCCCTTTAGGCCAAAGTTGTAATATTACAGCATTAAGAACCTCACCCAAACTACTGTAATATTATGAAACCCGGCAACTTCATCCTGGACCTGCTTCGCACCTACGGCCAAAAGGGCACCAGCGCGCAAAATCTGATGTCCAGTTCCAGGATGTTCAACTTCAGTGAAAACCTGATTCGAGTCACCCTTTCTCGCCTGGCTGCACGTGGCCTCATAGAAAATTTCGAACGAGGCCATTATCGACTCGCTGAACTTTCTGACCCTATTACTGAATTCATTGAGGAATGGCGTCTCGGGGAGTCCAGGCGAAGACCATGGGAGCAAGGATCATTTCTAATGGTGCAGTCAGCACAACCAACAGACAAAGAAAGATGGCTTCTGACTTCAACTGGTTTCAGACAGCTTCGAGCCGAACTCTGGCTGAGGCCTGACAATCTGCGCAGAACCGGACCATTACTGATCGGCTGGCTAAATGAGCTAGGCCTGTCTGACGAGCCCATCGTTGGCGAACGGCTGATGCTTCAGAAGAAGGATTACCATTCGCTTGTCGATGACTACCGCATCAACAAACTCGACCAGCTATACCTGGACTTTGTTTCCAGACTTGAAAGCAGTACCGATAACCTGCAGAAGAAACCCACGGACCTTGCAATGATCGAAAGTTTCACCCTGGGCGGCGAAGCACTTCACCTGCTGGCGAAGGACCCTTACCTGCCGGCCGAACTCCAGGATCCCCGGAATCGAGAGCGCTTATGGCAGACAATGCTGCGATACGATGAACTGGGCCGCAGCATCTGGTCACCCGCGCAGGGCAGCATGCCTACATCAATCACAAGCTTTGGATAGAGGACAACATGACAACGAACATTCGAGAGCTACTCACCGCCGAGGAACTAGCAAGGGTAACGAGTAAAGATGACCTGAGAGCGGCGTGCATCGTGCTGTTCGACTGGGCCATGGTCATCGGGCTTTTCGTCCTGGCTGCAGCATTTCCCAATCCAGTGACAATGCTATTTACCGTGCTTCTCCTCGGTGGGCGGCAAATGGCCTTCGGTGTGCTTGTTCATGAAACCGGGCATAAATCATTTTTCACTTCACAGAGCGTTAACGACTTCGTTGCAACCTGGCTTTCCGGCTACTGGGTTTTTTCTGACAAAGACGCCTATATGAAGGGGCACCTGATGCATCACAAGGATTGTGGAACGGTTGATGATCCGGACCTGAAAAATTTTGACGCCTATCCTGTCTCCAGCACCAGTTTCAAACGAAAAGTATTAAGAGATATCACCGGAAAGATTGGCTGGCGACGGATCGTATCGATTGGTCGATCACTGTACCGTTTCAACGAGTTGAAACCCGGTGTAAAAAAAATGTTGGCTGGCGGCGTCATCTGTAACCTTGCACTTTTGCTGGCGCTGTCCGTCGCCGGATTCGCGGAGTTGTACGCGCTGTGGGTGATCGCGTTTATGACCAGCCACATGTTGATCACCCGTATTCGGCAAATCGCAGAACATGCCGCGGTGCCAGATCATTTTGATCCTGATATTCGGCTGAACACCAGAACCATATACATCAGTTGGTTAGAAGCTTTGCTGGTGGCGCCCCACGGCCTGAACTTCCATCTTGAACATCACCTGATAGCCTCTGTACCAATCTACAGGCTTCGGGAGTTACATCAAATATTGCTGCATAAGGGCTACTACGAAGGGATTGAGTTCCCTAAAGGGTATCTGGGCCTGTTGCGGCGGGTCACCTACGCAACGTAGGAGGCGTGCTCTATGTCTGGTCTGTTTCAGGGGAGTCTTGCGGGGCAGTCGAATCAGGTGACTCACCCTGTTCTGACAACTCGAATGCAGAATGCAATGCTCTTGCCGCCAGCTCCAAATACTTCTCTGCAAGGACCACCGAGATTTTAATTTCAGAAGTTGAAATCATCTGGATATTAATCGATTCGTCAGCCAACACTTTAAACATCCTGCTGGCCACACCGGCGTGGGAGCGCATTCCAACCCCAACCAATGACAACTTGGCGATTTTATTGTCGCCCGACACCTCTCTGGCATCAATGTTTTTTGCAATATTTTCCAGAATCTGTTTCGCCTGGTTGTAGTCATCTCGCCGAACGGTAAAAGTGAAGTCTGTGCTCATGTCCGCAGCCACGTTCTGAACTATCATGTCTACTTCAATATTCGCATCGCTGATTGGGCCCAGAATAGCCGAAGCAATACCGGGCACATCTTTGACACCCAATATCGTTAACTTTGCCTCGTCACGGGTAAACGCTATCCCTGAAATGATTGGTTGCTCCATTGAATCGTCCTCTTTGGTGATCAACGTGCCAGGTTTTTCTTCAAAGCTAGACAAAACTCGAAGGGGCACCTGGTACTTACTGGCAAACTCTACCGCCCTGGTATGCAGAACCCGGCTACCTAAGCTGGCTAGCTCCAACATTTCCTCAAACGTCATCTGCTTAAGACAACGGGCACCTTCAACAACTCTCGGGTCAGTCGTAAAGACGCCTTCCACATCTGTATATATCTGGCACTCATCAGCCTTCAGCACTGCCGCGAGAGCAACGGCCGTTGTATCCGAGCCGCCACGACCCAAGGTTGTTACGTGGCCCTTTTGGTCGATACCCTGGAATCCCGCTACTACCGGAACGATGCCGTCTGAGATCTTCGCATGGAGCACTGTTTCGTCAATTTCCAGGATCCTCGCTTTGCTGTGCTCGCTGTCTGTCAGGATACTGGCCTGCCAGCCTAAAACTGATTCTGCTTTAACCCCATGTTTCAGCAAGGTCATCGCCAACAGGGCTATGGTTGCCTGCTCACCGGTGGACAGCAAAACATCCAGTTCCCGTCGAGCATCCAAGCCATCGTAATTAACCTCATTCGCCAACGACACAAGTCGATCGGTTTCATCACCCATTGCTGAAACGACGACCACCACATCATGTCCAGCATTCCTTGAACGAATAATGCGCGCAGCAATATTTTCGATTCGCTCAACCGATGCGACGGAGGTTCCACCAAATTTTTGGACAAACAACGACATGCGGCCTTAACCGGTTTTGAAAGGGCGCCTATTTAATAGAAATTTGACGAAAAAAACTACAGAAGATTTCGGGCAAATTGCTCAACACTCGCCAAAGCCGCTGGTAGTGAGTCCGGATCAGAGCCGCCAGCACGTGCCATATCGGGGCGCCCACCACCCTTACCACCTACCTGTGAGGCGATGTGGTTCACCAGGTCTCCAGCGTGAAATCGATCTGTCAGGTCCTTGGTTACCCCGACAATCAGGCCAACTTTCCCCTCACTAACCGTGCCAAGAACAATGATTCCACTGCCGATCTTGTTTTTTAGCTGGTCAAGCACATCCGGCAATGATTTTGGGTCGGCACCATCCAACTGACTGACGACAAGCTTCACTCCCCCCAGATCAATGGCAGATTCAGCAATATCTGGACCTACACCGCCGGTCGCCAGCTTTCGGTTGAGATCCGTAATCGTTTTCTCCAGCTTCTTATTCTGGTCAATCAACGCACGCAACTTATCCGCCAGATTGTGGTTGTCAGCTCGAACCAGACTACCTGCTTGCGATAGTAGGTCTTCATTGCTTTCAACCTGTGTCAGCGCGGCCGAACCGGTGATTGCTTCAATTCTTCTGACCCCGGAGGCGACCCCCTGCTCTGATACAATCCTGAAAATACCAATGTCCCCGGTACGGGCGGCATGAGTTCCACCGCAAAGTTCCACTGAGAACCCATCACCCATTGTCAGTACGCGAACCTCTGCGCTGTACTTTTCGCCAAAAAGTGCCATGGCACCCTTGTTACGGGCCGATTCCAGGTCCATTACTTCCGTTTCAATAGCACTGTTAGCCCGAATTTCGGTATTAACCAGTCGTTCTATTTCTCGCAACTGTTCTCTGGATACTGGTTCAAAATGGGAAAAATCGAACCGGAGGCGCTCTGCATTGACCAGCGAGCCACGTTGGTTCACATGTTCACCAAGAATCTTACGCAGGGCTGCATGCATTAAATGTGTCGCAGAGTGATTTAAACGCGTCGCATCTCGTAGCGGTCGATTGACAACCGATTGAACTTTGTCCCCCACAGCCAAGCTTCCGTTAACCGGCTTTCCTTGATGCAGGAAAGCATCACCGCTTTTGACGGTATCGGTGACGTTCAACACCACGCCATCTGCAATCAGTTGTCCGGTATCCCCAGCCTGGCCACCCGATTCAGCATAGAAAGGTGTTCTATCCAGCACAACCAGGGCTTGCTGGTCTGCGTCAGCCTGATCAACCTGAGCGCCATCAACAATGATGCCTATGACCGTTGACTCATCTTCCAATGAATCGTATCCAACGAACTCGGTAACATCGCTGAGCTGCAAATCACCGGTATCGGCAGAGCCAAACTGGCTCGCCGCACGCGCCCTTTGCCGCTGGGCTTCCATTGCACGAGCAAAGCCAGCCATATCCAGAGTCAGGTTGCGCTCCCTGGCAATATCAGCAGTCAAGTCGGTTGGGAACCCATAGGTGTCATAGAGCTTGAACACCACTTCACCCGGAATTTCCTTTCCATCAAGCTGCGAAATCGCGTCAGAGAGAATCCGCATACCCTGGTCGAGGGTCAACTCAAACTGTTGCTCTTCTTTAAGGAGCACTTTTTCTACCTGGCTACGGGTTTGTGCAATCAAGGGGTAGGCATCACCCATTTGGGTAACGACTTCCCCGACGAGTTGGTGGAAGAACGGGCCACTGGATTGTAGCTTGTGGCCGTGCCTGAGCGCCCGGCGAATAATCCTGCGGATAACATAGCCCCTTCCCTCGTTAGAGGGTACTACCCCATCAGCGATCAGGAACACTGCAGCTCGAATGTGGTCTGCAATGACTTTTAAAGAAGGGCTATCCAGATCAGTGGTTTCGAGAAGCCCAGCGGCTTTTTTAATCAGCGCCTGGAACAGATCAATTTCATAGTTGTTATGCACATCCTGCAATACCGCGGCCAGTCGTTCCAGTCCCATGCCGGTATCGACACACTGTTTAGGCAAGGGCGTTAAGGTGCCATCTGCGGACCTGTCATACTGCGTAAACACCAGGTTCCAGATCTCGATGTACCTGTCCAGTTCACCATCTTTAGACCCCGGCGGGCCGCCAGGCACTTCCGGCCCGTGGTCGTAGAATATTTCTGACGAAGGACCGCAGGGTCCCGTATCGCCCATAGTCCAGAAGTTATCGTCGTCGCCGAGCCGAGTAATGCGCTGAGGATCAAAACCAACTTTCTCTATCCAGATTTGCTCTGCCTCATCGTCACTATCGTGAACCGTGACCCAAAGCTTGTCCGCGGGCAACCCAACAACTTGCGTCAGGAACTCCCACGCAAAGACAATGGCGTCTTCCTTAAAATAGTCGCCAAAACTAAAGTTACCTAACATTTCAAAAAACGTATGGTGCCGCGCTGTATAACCGACGTTATCCAGGTCGTTGTGTTTACCACCCGCCCTTACGCAACGCTGGCAACTTGCCGCCCTGGTATAGCCACGGTCTTCACGGAAGGCGAAAGAGTCCTTGAATTGAACCATGCCTGCATTGGTAAACAACAGGGTTGGATCATTGCCAGGCACCAGGGATGACGACTCAACGATCGTATGACCTTTACCTTCGAAGTAACTCAAAAATGCGCTGCGGAGCTCGCGGCTATCCATATCTAATAAACCATTTCATGTCTAACAAATAAAAATCCAGCGAACCAATATTCAGCAACGAGCTCGACAGACAAAAAAACAAAAAAGGTAAGATACAGAAATTAAGCCAAGGGAGCCATAGAAAGCGTCATCTTGGTTCACGCCGGCCACAGTGATAGCCATTAACAGCTCGTGTTAGAGCCTAATATAAACTGGAGATATGGTCGTAAGAAAAGCCGCGCTGCTGCATAAATCGTGATATTCGCGCCCTGGTTTTCATATCCAGAGTTTTCATATCCAGAGTTTTCATATCCAGAGTTTTTATATCCAGAGTTTTTATATCCGCCACCTTGCCAAGTTCATCTCCGAACTTCTTGACGGCGACTGACCGAGCCAGTGCCGTGAAATCAACGCCGCATTCTTCAAAGGCGATTGATATGATTTCATCGCCAACCTGCCTGGCACGCAGCTCCATTTTAATCTTGACGGGGCCCTGCCCCCTATTAGTTCTTGCGCGTATAAATGCTTCAGCGAGCCTGCGGTCACTCTGCAAGCCCTCATCGGTCAGCTTGCCGATTTCCTGTTCAAAGAGCTCGGGATTATCACCAAGACGCCGAGTTAGTTTAAGTAAAAGCTCATAGCGAGAATGTTCTCTGCGCGCCAACAAATCCATTGCTGCGCGGCGAACATCTGAGGGCTTAATGTCTGTCATTTTCCTTCATTAGTACTGTCCGATTAGTACTGTCCGATTAGTACTGCCGAATTAGTACTGTCCGATTAGTACTGCAGCGTTAGAACTACCGCCGGCAACGCCGGTTCGCTTTAGACTCATGCTGTTATTGCTCTCAGGCACCCGAAATAGGCGTGACATTATCCAGGTCTTCATCTTCCGAGCCTTCGTTGTGATCAAGCAGCTTCGCCCGAATCTGTTGCTCGATGTCTACAGCGATGTGTGAATTCTCTGTGATATATTCACAGGCATTCTTCTTGCCCTGGCCAATACGTTCACCCTTGTAGCTATACCAGGCACCGGCTTTATCTACCAGGTTAAGCTGGACACCCAGGTCGATCACTTCACCCATATGATAGATACCCTTGCCGTACATAATCTGGAATTCGGCTTGCTTAAAGGGAGGCGCAACCTTGTTCTTGATTACCTTAACGCGAGTTTCGTTACCGATAACCTCATCGCCTTCTTTGACAGCCCCAATGCGACGTATGTCCAGCCGAACAGAGGAATAAAACTTCAGCGCGTTACCGCCAGAGGTAGTCTCAGGGCTACCAAACATCACGCCAATTTTCATTCGGATCTGATTGATAAAGATAACCAGGGTATTTGAATTTTTGATATTGCCCGCCATCTTACGCAGCGCCTGACTCATTAGCCGGGCCTGTAGTCCAACATGGTGGTCACCCATATCGCCCTCGATTTCTGCTTTCGGGGTCAATGCAGCGACTGAATCCACAATCACCACGTCAACAGCGCCAGATCTGACCACCATGTCGCAAATTTCAAGGGCCTGCTCACCCGTGTCCGGCTGGGAAACCAGCAGGTCATCAATATTTACGCCAAGATTCTGCGCATACAGGGGATCCAGAGCATGCTCTGCATCGATGAAGGCACAGGTTCCGCCTGCTTTTTGGGCCTCGGCAATGACCTGCAGGGTCAGGGTTGTCTTGCCCGAAGACTCCGGACCATAGATCTCAACAATACGCCCACGAGGCAATCCACCTATCCCCAGCGCAATATCCAGGCCCAGAGAACCGGTCGATATTGACGGGATTTTCTCCAGAGGAGAATCACCAAGACGCATTATAGCGCCCTTGCCAAACTGCTTCTCGATCTGGGAAAGTGCTGCTGTTAGCGCCTTCTCTTTTTGAGAGTCTTTTTGAGAGTCTTTTTGCGAACCGCTATTTTCAAGGTCGGACATTGTTTTTCCTCTTTGTTTTTTAACTGGTTATATATACAGTATTATCCATATAATCATTTAAACGCCAAATGCTTTCTTCAACTTGTTTTGTTTCACCCAGATTCCCGTCGAATCGACGATTTACGCTCACAGGGGTTCGCGTTGACCACCCTACCCGGCAGCACCACATCCTCACTGATCTTGCTGCCAGGCCCGCTCAGACAGGTAGATAGTCTCAGCTGGGGCTGGTTGGGGATGTAGGAGAAGGATTAAAGCTATATAGGCTTTCATCCGGTCGAGCGAATGCGGCAGGCGACACCTGCCCTCAAGCGATGGTTGGAAAATGAGTACACCAAACCGAATCGACACAAAACAACATTGATGATTTCAGGTGGTAAGGAGAGCTGGCAGCTGTATCACAGCTCATCTGAACAACCAGCAGTGATCGTAAACAGGATGCGTTCATTGAAGATCTTAGGGATTTTACTGACAACTGATTTGATCGTCCTCTGACCCTTGCCCATAGCATTGACGGAAGGTACCTTGTAGGAAACACATCAGCGGGTACTCCATGACTTTTGCTATTCCTGAAGCCGACGCCAGCCTTGAGATTTGTTGGGATAACATTGGCGTGCCGCATATTTTCGCTAATTCTATTCCAGATGCCTTTAGAGGCATGGGCTATGCCTGCGCGAGCGAACGCCTATGGCAACTGCACTTGAGTAACCTGTACGCCACTGGCACGGCAGCCAGCGTCATGGGTGAGAAACATATACCTCAGGATCTGATGCACAAGGCGTTTAATGTTACCGCGAGAGAAGTGCCAGATTCCCCGGGTGACTATATTGTTGACGCCTACCTTCAGGGCGTTAACGCCTACGTTGATTCGCTTGATGAGGTGCCACCAGAATTCCTGAAGGCCGGCACGGAGCCCAGACACTACACACGCCATGATGTTGCCTCACGTTATCGATTCACAGGCTGGTTTCAACATAAGACCTGGCTAGAGAAAATTTACCTTGGAAAGCTTATGGCAGAACATGGCGTGGACTATTTTCGCCATCATGTGCTCAGGTTTTCTAACGAAGATGCTATGTGCGTCGAGGCCCTTCGAGACGCATTGCTTGGTATCGACATGAGCGTCGCAAAATTACTTTTCCCTCATGAGACGAGGCTGAGCGGCAGCAATAATTGGGCAATCAATGGTGAGTTATCTGCGTCCGGGTTTCCGATATTAGCAACCGATCCACATCAACCCCATAGTATTCCGAACACGTTCTTCTATTCGCATTTGAGTACGCCGAATTGGGATGCCTTTGGCGCCAGTTTCCCCGGCGTGCCTTACTTTATGATGGGACACAATCGAGACGTGTCCTGGGGGCTAACCACAGGCTTCGTCGATACTTATGATGTCTTTGTCGAGAGTGAAGCGCCTGGCAAGACTCAAAGTTACACCGTCGATGTCGCTAACCAACCTTCACGCAGCTTCACGGTGAGTGAATCCACCCACGGCCCTATTCTTGAGTCACTGACAGACGCGCTGGGCTTCACGGATCTGCGGGGAGCAGGAAGTATCACCGCGCTTGATTGGGCCATGAGAGATCAACCCACTTCCGCGGGTGTTCTGGCGCTGATGCCATTAGCCAGGAATTCACAGCAACTGGGCGATGCATTGTTTGAGAACGATATCTGCCCGCTGGTCAACAACATTATCTGCGTCGATAGACACAATGATATGCACCGCTATATAGCCACGACGCTGCGACACCGATCAGGCAGTGGTGCAAACCATGCGGAACAAGGTGTGACAGGCGTTGTGCCTTTGCCCGGCAACAATCCCGACTACGATTTTCGATTAAGTACCGCGGCTGAATTGCTCGTTGAATCGAACCCGTTAAAGAAGTACACCTTAACTGCCAACAACGACACTATGGGTGATTCGGGTCGCTATCCGATTCATAATTTTCCTACCCACGATGCCAGAGCAAAACGGATTGATGAATTGTTGCAAAAGCGGGGATCCAATTTCACGACAGCATACTTCGCAGATATGCAGTTGGACTTGCTGGATGTTAGAGCCAGAGAGCTGGTACCGAACATATTGCAGTCGCTAAAATCCCAACCCCAACATGAAAGATTAGAAACGGCGATCAAACTCCTGGCTGATTGGGACTATGTGGCGACCACAGACTCAAAGGCTGCTTGCATTTTCTACCCCCTGTTGGAAAAACGTTCGCACATTCAATTTATGGAAACCGTTCTAGGTAAGAGCCCTTTGATCACCACAATGTCGAGTATTGCACCTGCACTCAATCGCTTCGATATCAGCCATTTCATGGCAGAGGGATCACCCTGGCGTGCCCACAGAGACACGCTTGATAAGATCATCGCCGACAATGTGATAGCTATCGTTGAGTATCTGACAACCAACTACGCTGATGATTGGTCGTGGGGCAAGATACACCAAATTCGCTTCGGCCATTCACTACGTAAGCACAAACCATGGCAGGCTATACATGTCGGTCCTGATCCTATTGGCGGCAGCGCTACCACGCTGCGCATGGCACAACATAATCCTCCGGTTAAAGGCAGTATTGAACAGGAGGTTTATCATGGCCCCGCATTTCGTTGGATTGTCGACATGGCGGACCCACTTCGGTTTAAGTTTGTTATTGCCGGTGGGAACGGCGGGCGGCCTGATAGCGAGCATGTTTCAGATCACTATACGGCCTGGCTAAAAGGCGATTACTTCGACATGTCGCTGGTAAGGGAAGAAATGAACATCGTCCGGCAGGATAAAGCTTCAACAACAGGGGCGGAGTAATTACCCGGTGTAATTACCCGGAGTAAAGTACCGGCGTAAACGCACCAACTTCCCAATCTGACATTGACCATTCTCTGGCGGGAAACTGACTTCCCCAACATTTATTCTATGCAAGCCTTTTGAAGCTATTTTTGTATTCTTGGAAAAACACGCTTTATACTTCCGATTCTCCAATCGACTTGCGCTGTTGGTGGAGCTGGGAATCAGTCGATTTATCCTGTCTGCCGGCCCCGACACTCTTAATGCCAAGGGGCACCAGAACCATGACAAAGACGATGAGCAGAACAACAATAATAGCGCTCTCAATGATCATTTTGGGTTCATGGCTAGCAAGCTTGATTCAAACAGACAATGGTCAGATCGACGTTAGCGACGTTCGATTCGTCGGTAGCGCAGGCCAAACAATGAGCGCCTTACTCTACAGACCTCAACACGCGACCATAGACAGCCCACAACCGGCCGTACTTGCTGTCCACGGTTATATCAATTCCCGCGAAACGCAATCCGGCTTTGCCATTGAATTGGCGCGACGCGGCATCGTTGTTCTTGCACTCGATCAGACAGGCCACGGCTACTCCGACGCACCCGCTTTCGCTCATGGCTTTGGCGGCCCCGACGGGTTGACTTATTTACGCGGCCTGCCGTTTGTAGACCCGCAACGGGTTGGCCTTGAAGGTCATTCAATGGGCGGCTGGACCGTGTTGATGGCTGCCGCCGCCAACCCAGAAGGCTATGAGAGCATGGTACTCGAAGGCTCATCAACCGGTACTTTTGGCACCAATGAAGGCACACCCGCCTTTCCGCGCAACCTTAAACTTGTCTTCAGTCGCTACGATGAGTTTTCAGGGCTCATGTGGGAAAGTGCTATTGCCGACAATATAGTTGAAACGCAGAAATTAAAAACGCTGTTCGGAAGCGAAACGACCATCGAGATTGGCAAACGCTACGGATCAACCGAAGCCGGCACGGCCCGAGAACTCAGCATGCCGCCTGTCACACATCCCGGCGATCACCTCTCAACCGAGGCAATCGGCAATGCAGTCGATTGGTTTAATGAAACACTTGCTCCAGATGCCAGCTATTCAAAGTCCAATCAGACTTGGTACTGGAAAGAACTAGGCACGCTTATTGCCCTGCTCGGCATTTTCCTAATTATCCTACCGATCTGTGATGTCTTGTTAAAAGGAACCTTCTCTAGCGTCGTGATAGCCACACCAACAATTTATGAAGTTACTAAAAGTAGTTGGATCATCATTGCCTTGATCACCGCGGCACTTCCCATACTGACATTCTTCCCCGTTCAGACTCTTGCACCTCTACTGCTGCCGCCCAACCTATTTTGGAGCCAGTCAATTACGACCGGCATCGTTGGTTGGATGATGGTAACCGGGGCGATTAGTTTGGTGCTCTTTCTAGTCTGGCTGAAGTTCTTTCAAAGCAACATTCGGTTTGCCAGCCAGTGTGGTCTCGGAGATATTGAAGAACTGTTCAAGTCATTATTATTCGCAAGCTCGGTTGTTCTTTCCCTTTACTTACTCGTTAGCGCGATCGGTTTTTTCTTCACAGTCGACCCTCGATTCTGGGTGGTTGCTCTCAAGCCCATGTCAAAGATGCAGTTCTTTCAATTCCTGGCTTATCTACCCTTCATTCTTGGTTTCTTTGTATTGCTCGGCGTCACACTCCATAGTCAACTCGGAAAACGCGAGGCTTCGACAGCCTCGATGATGCTGATCAACAGCGCTGTCTTAAGCATCGGTTTCATTGTATTGCTCATCGCTCAATATGCCCCATTATTCGCTGGCGGCACCTTACTCATTGCATCACAGCCGCTGCTGACAATTGTCGCATTACAATTCGTGCCTCTAATGATACTCGTTGGTATAGTATCCACGTGGTGTTTCTATCGTACCGGTAGCATTTATCCCGGTGCGTTTGTGAATGGAATTTTTGTTTGTTGGTACATCACTGCTGGACAGGCAACCCAATCAATTCCCTTTTTTAGTTAATCAAAGCGATGCAGTATCCTCGTGCCATTTTTATTACAAAAACCGAGCAACCGACTATGCGCAGCGGTAAAAATAGGTTTGTACAGACACTCAGGATAGCTTCACTTATCGCTCTTGCCTGCATCGCATCGAGTGCATTTGCCGAAGCCAGCGGCGTAAAAACACTCGCCTACAGCCGTCCCACCGAGCATGAGTTTAATATTGATATCGAAACAGCAGAGGGCGAAAAGTTTCAAATAAACCTCAGCAGCATAAGTAAAATAGTAGCGAAGCGATCTGACCGACCACGTTCAGTATCAAGTTGTCATCCAACAAACTGAAAGGAAATAGACATGCACCTATACACACAATCTCAATCTCCTAATGGACAACGCGTCGCCGTCTTTATGAAAGAAAAAGGTGTGGAGATTCCGTTAACCGAAATCGATCTTCGCGGCGCCGAGAACCTCTCTGACGAGCACAAGAACCGTAATCCCTTTGGACGAGTTCCTGTCTTGCAAATGGACGACGGCAGTTTCTTGGCAGAGAGCCAGGCAATCTGCTTGCTCCTGGAAGGTCTGCATCCTGAACCGAATATGTTTGGCGACTCTGCTGAAGAAAAAGCAAAAATAGAAATGTGGAATAGGCGCGTCGAACTCAATGTGCTGATGCCAGTTGCACAGGGTTTCCGTAACTTAACCGGCTTTTTCAAGGACCGAGAAACCGTCGTAAAAGAATGGGGAGAAGTAGCCGCCGCTGACGCTAAACGCGCAGTCGAAATTTTTGATGCTCATCTTGCAAGCAACCAGTTTATCCTTGGTGACCGATACTGCATTTCCGATATGACTCTGGCTATCACCCTGGGCTTTGCGAAAAATGTCGGCCAAGATTTACTCACTTCGGAAAATATCGCTCGCTGGCATGCAGAAGTAACTTCCCGCCCAGCCTTTAGCTAGCTTGTTGAAAAAGACTCGCTGCTCTTGATCGATTGTTCCCGCTCTTGACGTACAGGTAATTTCACCGTCGTCGGACCGGGGCAGCCTTTCTCTTCAAAGGGTAGGTCACGAAAGAGGATAGGAAGTTTAAACCGCATTTATCCCGGGTCTCAAAAGTATCTTGATTGGGGTCTTTTGCGAAAAGAAGTCCGTGGGGTAGTTTTTCGCGGCGAAGCCGCCGAGGGTCAAAATGTGATTCACATTTTGACCGCAGGTGCCTCGTCCGAACGACAGTAGGGAGTGACTTCAACTGTATGTTATGTGGCGGACGATACATTGCCTGGATATAGCGCGTAGCGGGAATGACGACTAGCGGCTAATTGCGAATTCTCTCATGGGTATCATGTAGTATGCACAACTATGTTGCTCGCCACTCAAAAACGGGAATTTGCCGAACGCGGAATCATCAGATTACCAGGGCTTCTATCACAAACACTTATGGCTGAGAGTGCATCGCGTGTCTATTCGATGTGCAGGAGAGCTAAGTGTTTACGGGATGATATCTGGAGCGCCCCAAGTTCATCCAACGCTGGGCGAAGACTCGTGAAGAATATCCAGCGCTCCAATGCATTTGGTGGCTCAATGTTCTTCTTGACCCAGCCGTGCTGTTCATCAACTCCGAGAATGACGGGAAGTTCCGACCGTTTCGTGACGTTCTTTCGCAGGTCACCAATCAACGTCTTCAGCCCACCCTTGTAGGCCTCAGCCATTGCCGTGGTCTGGGCATCACTTTCTCCTTGAATCCAGACAAACCCTCGTATGTTGACCTTATGCCCTTCCTTCGTGAGGAGTGACAAGGCTTGGCCGAACTCTTTAACCATCTGGTCATACATTTTGCCATCCCCTGGTCCTTTCCAGTTTTTAGCTATGCTGGTGGAGCCAAGTGAGTACTTGAATATGGCTGGATTGTAGCCAGCATTCTTCAAGGATCGAGCAAAAGTGACCTCAAGACCAAAGTGACCATTCTTGAATCTTCCTCCTTGAGCTTTCAACGTGGTCCATTTCCCCCCCGGAAGAGCTGTGTCTCGGAGTTTGCCAGTAGAAGCGAATCATCTTGTCGATCCCATCAGGGTCTTTCGGATAGTAAGTGGCATCGCCCTGCCATCCTTGCGCATTAGATTGTCCCGCGATGATAAAAAGATCAATTTCTTCCGCACGTGAAGAGTTAACTACACATATTGCGGCAAGAAATAGAATGATTAATTTACTCATGTATTTTCTCTTTTCGTAAAACAGCAATGGACCCCAGTCCTTGGACAGCAACTAGACGATTATAAGTGTTTTCCTCCATGATAAGCATATTGCTACGGAGTGAAAATGAGACGAAAAAGACGAACCCACAAACCAGAGTTCAAGGCAAAGGGTTTTGTCTATCTGGTTGCGGTGATGGATTGGTACTCAAGGCGGGTTTTGTCATGGAAATTATCAAATACAATGGATGCGTCATTTTGTATTGATGCGCTTGAAGAGGCGATTGAAGCATACGGCGCGCCGGAAATTTTTAACACAGACCAAGGCAGTCAGTTTACGAGCAAAGAGTTCACCGACGTTCTGAAATCAAATGGTATCGCGATCAGCATGGATGGTAAGGGGCGCTGGATTGATAACGTTTTTGTTGAAAGACTGTGGCGTAGCGTGAAATACGAGGAGGTTTACCTTCACGCTTACGACGACATCAGGGTTGCGAGGAAGTCACTGAAACGCTACTTCACATTTTACAACTCAGAAAGAAAACACCAATCGTTAGAAGATCGAACACCCGACCAGGTGCACTATGACAAGGCGGAGCGACTGGCCGCTTAAACCAACTGGACAACACTTATAGCGTTGTCCAAGAATCGGGGTCCATTACGGTAATTGGAGAAACCTATTGCGAGGGGTAAACTAGCCGCTCAAATTGCCGGAATATGTCGGATGCGACTGCCAATTAATAAGACCTTGATGTTTTGTTTTACCCTGATCTGGAGCTCAGCTTCGCTGGCTGTGGTTTCCGCTGATTCGCCGCAGCCTTTTATCTATGCACCAGCGGAGAATTTCAGTGGTGCGGCAATCCCGGATACGGTCGATGTCATCACTGATGGCACTGTAGGGTCGACAGATGATTCGGTAACCGGCGATCTCGATATCATCGCCGTACTTACTTCTGAAACGATTGGTGCGAGTACGTCTGTCGAGGTGACCATAGAACTGACAAATGGTGCGACCTTTACTGCCAGACCCGTCATGGGTGACCTTTGGGATGGTAACTCCAGTGTAAGTTTTTCGGAATTCGAAGCCAGTAGCGGAGATAGCAAGGTCGTTTTCAGGGGTAGCTCCGAAGACGGCCTCACCGTGACGAATAATCTTGCGATTGATGTTCGTGGTATTACAGTCGTCAACGATCAGCCCGTTGACGTCATGATAACCGTCAGGTGGTTCGATAGTTTCGGGGCAAGGACGGTGCGTGATGTTCGTGCCCCCTATATTCGTTTCACGGGTAGTTCGGCAAGGGATATAGATACGACGGAGTCTCCAATAATTTATGCCGCAGAAAATGACCTTACCGCCAGCGCGCAGGTTTCCGATTCACAGGATGGTGTAACTGATAAGACCGGGTCGGCAACAGATGACCTGGTGAAAGGTGTGATGGATTTGACCGGC
>Ga0209663_1000163_pt1 | contig 42465 bp, 46 predicted proteins | sample SaaInlV_135m_DNA_2_FD_184667 | JGI IMG/M metagenome (GOLD analysis project Ga0209663, IMG submission 184667) | Marine microbial communities from expanding oxygen minimum zones in the Saanich Inlet - Saanich Inlet SI073_LV_120m_DNA (SPAdes) (version 2) | ecosystem: Environmental > Aquatic >... | reverse complement strand
GAGTGTAAATTAAAAAATGATAAAAAAAATAGAGCAAATCAAACAAGAAGTCATAAAATGCACAAAGTGTGAATTAAGTGAAACAAGAACAAATTCAGTTCCAGGTAAAGGGAATTTTAAATCAGATGTGATTTTTGTAGGAGAAGCCCCTGGAAAAAATGAGGATGAGAAAGGAGAACCATTCATAGGAATTGCAGGAAAAAAATTATCAGATGCATTAGAAAATGCAGGGATTTCTAGAGACGACATATACATAACAAATATTGTCAAATGCAGACCTCCAAGTAACAGAGTTCCAAAAACAAATGAAAGAGAAACATGTCAAGAATATCTTAAACAAGAAATATCAATAATCAAACCAAAATTAATTTGTATTTTAGGAAATACTGTATTTAATTCAATTTTAGGGGGATCAGAAATTATGAAATATAGAGGAAAAGTTGCACAAAAAAATAAACAATTGTATTTCATATCTATTCATCCAGCTGCAACAATATACAATCAAAAATTAGTTGATGTGTTTAAAGAGGACATCAAAAAATTATTCAAGATAACCAGAGAGTTAAAAAATGATAAAAAAATCAAAATAGATATTGAATATACTGCCTAGGGAATTTTATTCTAAAAATACAGTAACAGTAGCAAAAGATCTTCTTGGGAAAAAAATTGTGAGAAAGATAGGAGGGCAAGAGGTATCAGGAATAATTTCAGAAACTGAAGCATACAGACACAAAGATGATCCAGCAAGTCATGCTTATAGAAAAATTACTGAGAGAAACAAGGTAATGTTTGGGGACGTAGGCATATCTTATGTTTATTTTACTTATGGAATGCATTATTGCTTTAACATAGTTGCAAGACATCCAAAGACAAAAGCAGGAGCTGTTTTAATTCGTGCAATTCAGGCTGAAAAGGGAATTGAAATAATGCAAAAAAATAGAAAAATAACTGATTTAAAAAATATTACAAATGGACCTGCCAAACTAGCTCAAGCTCTGAAAATTACAAAAAAAGAATATGGGGCGGATTTAACAAAAAAATCAGATCTATTTATCACTGAAGGAATCAAACCAAATAAAATTTTAGCATCATCACGAATAGGAATTAAAGATGGCGTAGATAAATTATGGAATTTTAAAATAAAAAACTAATCTTTGTTATTTTCATCCAAAGTCCAAGGTGCAAACTTTCCAAGAATTCGAGCCCAATCTAATTTTAAAAGTAAAACAATCACAGCAGTCATCATCGCTATAAAAATTACAAATCCAATGTAAATAGGAGTGGCATCATCTATGTTTTCTAAAAATGGTTCTACTAAAGAAAAACCAAGATGATGAGAAGTAAAAACAATAATGTAGCTTAGAACAATTTTTCCAGTAAGAGTTGCAACAAAAAATCTTTTTGGATTATACTTTGCCAACCCTAATGGAACATATATCAAATCATCAGGCATTGGAGTGGCGGCTGCAAAAAAGGCAGCTGCTGCACCATATTTTTTAACTAATCGTTCAAAGGGCCGCATTCTCTTTCTAGTTTTCTCGCTAATGATTTTTCGTCCAGTATAACTAACAGAAAAAATAATTTGTTTTGCAGCAGTTGCAGTTACTGCAGATAATAGTGCCAAAATATGTAAATCAAAATGATTACCTACAGACATTGTAGCTAATAATAAGAATCCAGGAAGAGGTATGAAAGGAACTAAAGAGCCAAAAAAATTCACTAATGCTAAACTAAGATATCCCACTTCAGGGGCAAAAGGAAACAAGTCAACAAAATCCATAAACAAAACTATTTTCAGGCAGTATTTAATTAAAACTAGATCACATCAAGACAGCAATCATTAAAATATCATCTTTTAACAAATTATTCAAATGACAAAAAAAGACTTTGAATTAATTTGTGATAATATAGCCACAATAAGCCCATACATCAGATTTGTAGGCGTGATAGGTGAACGAGGAGAACTACTAGCATACAAAAGAAGACCAGAATTAATTCCACTCCTCAATGAAAAAAACACACAATTCCAATTCTCGCATATCGCCATGAAAACTGACTTGGAAGGGTTTTTTGATAAAAGTCTAGGAGAAGTTGAATTTGTATGGGAAGAAAGAAAGAAAGTACAGACAATATCATTCTCAATTAAAAAATCAAGAGTGTGGGTTTCAATTGATAAAAAAGTGATTAGATCAGAAATGTTAAGAATTATAGATTCATGTCTACCAATTGTAAAAAAATATTCTTAATAATTGAGATATTTTGAAGTGCCCATATTGTGAAATTGATTTAGATGCACTCAGCATGACTGATGGGTTAAAACATATTTTAGAGCATAAAAAAGAGATTCAAAATTAATTTATTTATGTACAGCAAGAATGTGAATTAGATGCAAGAAACAGATGAAATTCAAAAGCTAATTGATGAAATCAGTTTTAGAAAATCAAATTCAAGGGATTATGAAAAAATGAGTGTCGAAGAAATAAGTAAAGAGTTGAAAGAGATAATAAAATTTGAGCAGGACTCATTTAAAAAAATTGAAGCGTTTGAAAAAATACAAAACAGTCCAGATGTAATAAAATACGCAAAAATGATTTGTAAAAATACAATACAAAGAGAGATTACACAAGTTCAAGAAATCTATTTAAAAAAAATTGAGAAAGAATATCTTAGTTCAAAATGAGACATCATTTATCTTCATAAAGCCAGCATCTAACATACCCAGTTTCAGTTTTAAATTTTGGCGGAAGCTTGTGACATTTTTCAATAACTGAGGGACAACGGTCAATGAATCTGCATTCAGTTGGAGGATCAAGTAAACTAGGGGGAATTCCCTTAATGTATGTCGGAGGACCACCTTTCAATGTTGGAATTGATTTTAACAGTCCTTGAGTGTAGGGATGTTTTGGATTGTTATAAATTTCTTCAGAAGAACCAAACTCAATCATTTGACCACCATACATGATACCAATTTTATTGGCAATTTCAGATAAAACAGCCAAATCGTGCGTAATTAACATAAAAGACATGCCACCTTTTTTGAGATCTTTTAACAAATTCACAATTTGTGCTTGAATTAAAACATCAAGTGCAGTAGTTGGCTCATCAGCAATTACAAATTTTGGTTTAAGAAGTAAAGCCATTGCAATGATCACTCTTTGTTTCATACCTCCACTTAACTCATGAGGATATTTTTTCAAAACAGGTTCATTCAAACTCACTGATGTAATTGCATCTAAAATTACTTTATCAAAGTCACCATCAAAATGATGTTGTTTTAAAATTTCAACAAATTGTTCTTTAATTGTAAAAACGGGATCTAGGGAATTCATAGCACCTTGGAAAATCATAGAGATTTTTTTCCATCTAAATTTTTTATTAAAATCAGATTCAGAAATATCCAATAGAGACTCCCCTTCAAAAGAAACAGTGCCCATAGTTTTCCCCCCAGATAGCATTCGGATAAGGGACAACCCCAAAGTACTCTTCCCACATGCACTCTCACCTGCAATTCCAATTGATTCACCATCCTCTAATGTAAAGTCAACATCATCAACTGCGTATACTGGTCCTTTAGATGAGGAGTATCGGGATGAGAGTCCTTTGATTTCCAGAAACACCATTATTTTTTTAGATCCAAACTAGAATTTTTATTTTACATCAAGGGATATAAACAACATTATCAGAACGAGAAAAGTCGATTCAAATGAAATTTCCAATTTGTACCTTTGATGCAAAAAATGCTGTTCTTTGTCCCCAATGTGAAGAAAAAATAAGTTCAGGCATACTTTCACAGTCAGATGCAGATGCATCCATTATTCTTGCAAATATTGCAAAATCAAATAAAGAAATTGAAAATTTTTCAATGTTTTCATGTAAGGAATTTGAAGGGAATTTTGTTTTAGCATTAGCAAGAAATGACATAAGAATGATCAGACAAAGTCGTACACTCTACAGACTACTCCAAGATCAATTCAAAGGTAAAATTTGGCTAGTAGAAGCAGACGAGACAGATAGTAAATTCATAGAAGATTTATTTTTTCCAACAAAAATACTGTCAATTAATTCAGTTTGGGCACCAGGAGGCGTTCAAAAAACAAAAGCTGTAATTTCAGGTAAATGGACATCCAGATTCCCAATAGACACACAAAAAGTGATAGAAATTGTCAAAAATGCCCGAAACCTTGACATTGAGATTGAATTTGAGGTTAAAAGATAGGTGAAAAGATGGTTTTTGTTAAAACTCATGATATTGCAGAACTAGCAACTGAATTAATCGGAAAACAAGTAGTGTTAGGAGGATGGATTGAGGATCTCCGAAAATTAGGAAAAATGTCATTTATCACATTACGAGATGTCTCAGGAATTTCTCAAATTATTGTAAAAGGCGAATTAAATGATAATTTAGGTGAAATTAATCGTCAAAGTGTTGTAAGTGTAAAAGGAATTGTTCAAGAAACAAAAGCAAGAGACTTTTCTTTTGAGGTAAAAGCTGAAGAGATAGAGGTTTTAGGAAAAGCAATTCATCCACTTCCAGTAGACCCAATTGGCAGATTGGAAAGCAATATCGATACAAGACTAAATCATCGTGCACTAGATATGAGAAATCAAAAAACAGCTTCAATTTTCAAACTAAGACATCATGTATTGCAATCATTACGTAAAACATTTGTGGATAAAAAATTCATAGAGATTACAACACCAAAAATAATTGGTAGCGCAAGTGAAGGGGGTGCGGATCTTTTTTCATTGGATTACTTTGGAGAGACAGCTTACCTTGCTCAAAGTCCACAATTATACAAAGAACAAATGACAATTGGATTAGAAAGGGTATTTGAGATTTCAAATTTTTATAGAGCAGAAAATTCTCATACAGGAAGACACCTAACAGAGTTCACAAGTATCGATATCGAAGCAGCATTTATGGATTATACAGACGTAATGGAGGTATTAGAATCACTAATAATTGAAGTTTACAAGTTTGTATCTGAGAATTGTAAAAAAGAGCAAGAAATGATTGAACATACAATAGAAGTTCCATCAGCACCATTTGAAAGAATCACATACAAACAATGTATAGAAGAATTAAACAAAGCCGGAGAAAAAGTAGAATTTGGAGATGACCTCATGGATGCTCACCTTAGAATTATTGGAAAGAACCACCCAGGATTTTACTTTTTAACAGATTGGCCAATGAGTCTAAAACCATTTTACATTAGAGAAAAAGATGAAGATGCAACATTATCACGCTCATTTGATTTACAATTTGGGTATCTAGAATTATCATCTGGAGGAACCAGACTTCATGATTCAGAATTATTAAAAAATAGATTAAAAGAACAGGGTTTGGATCCTGCACAATTTGTAGACCATCTTAAAACATTTGATTGGGGAATGCCACCACATTCAGGTTGGGGTTTAGGATTAGATAGATTGATGACCATACTTATTGGAATAGATAATGTCCGTGAAGTTGTATTATACCCAAGAGACCCAGACAGATTAAGACCATAATGTGGAATAATTCATGGACAATCTAGATAATGCAAGACACGATCATCAGAAAAATAAATCAGATATTGTAAATTTAGTCAAACAAATGTTTACACTAGACAAATGGGGAGATGAGGAATACAGACAAGCATTACAAGTGTTGGTAAAAAAAGATGTAGACCTAGTTAAAGAAGTTACCAGAATAATCAAAGAGAAAAGAGAATAGAACTATAACTAAATTCAAAATCCCAATTCCCTTAAATTTAGAATACATTTGATAAAATCATGAGTTTTAGAGCAAGTGTGTTTTCAAGAAAAGAAGGAGTAATAATCATAGGGGTTTCAGTTATCGTCTCATCAATTTTGTATATTTCTTATGTTACCATGAGATAATGGATAATTCTTAAAAACAAACTAGATTAAATTATAATTATTGAATTTCAACTGCATCTTCCCATCTTGTTATTACAAACGTAACAACATCAAAGAAGAAGAATTTCTACAGCATTTGAAAGAAACACACCATACTGAAATGAAGGATAGTTCAGAAAAAGAAAATATACCAATTAAAATGATAGAGATGATGGCAGTGTCAAACTCTAAAGTATTCATTAATTCTTAGATTATTTTTCAAAATTAGGAGGGTCTTCTAAAATCTAAATTTAATTTTTGTACAACATGCTAAATAACAGTACAAAAATAAATGATGATGCCAAAATGTTTGTGTTGTGGAAAAACATTTGAGAATAGGGCAAGTGAGTGCTGTAGTGAAACCTGTTCTCAATGCCATGTAAATCCCACCATGAATTGTCCAAACAGCCAAAAAAACAACAGTCAATCATAGAATAGATTAATAGAATTGTTACATTGAAATTCAGATTTTTATTGTATGAGATATACAACAAATTATGATCGAGCAAGAAGATGCAAAAAAAGTAGTTGAAGTTATCGGAAATAATTTGATAGGAGTATCACACGATTCAAACAGTTTTCAAAAACTACCAGACTCATTTTGGGGATATTTTGCACGAGGACATGACAAAAAAGGAACGTTTGGAGTAATTGTTACGTATTCTGAAGACGGTAAAGATGTTGATGAGTTGATTAGCATGTATGAGAAATGGGCAGAAAAAAACAAACCAAAAGAATCAGAATGAATTATTTTGTTTCTTTCAAAAGCTTGCGATAACCCTGACATTCTTTACAAATTGGCTTTCCCTTGTATGCAGGATTACCATCAGAAATTTTGAGTGTTCCAGGGACAAGTTTACAGATACAACATGTTGCCATGATAAAAGAGAAAAATATAGGATTAATAAAAATTGGTAATTTTAGAGATTATCAGTAATATGTTTTGTAAACTCTACAGTAGTCGCATCACCGCCAATATCTTTTGTTTTAACACCTGATTTTACCAAATCAAATATGGTTGATTCTAGTTTTGTCCCAACTTCAAGACATTTTGAATCATTGTGTTTTGCCCCTAACCAATCAAGCATCATTTTAATTGAAAGCAAAAATGATGAAGGATTTGCGATATTTTGTCCTGCAATATCAAATGCAGCTCCATGAACTGGTTCAAACAATGCAAAATTATCTCCAATATTAGCAGCTGGTGCCATCCCCAATCCCCCAACTACTTGAGAGGATTCATCAGATAAAATATCACCAAACAAATTTGTGGTAACTACAACATCAAACTGTTCTGGTTGACGAATTAAATTCATTGCACATGCATCAACATACATTTCCTCAAATGCAATATCAGGATAATTTTTTGAAACATCAGTACATGCCTTTGCAAACAATCCATCGGTAATTCTCATCACATTTGATTTATGAACACATGTTACTTTTTTCATAGAATCACGTTGTTTGGCAGTTTCAAATGCATATTTTGCAATTCTCTTTGATGCAGATTCAGAAATTATTCTCAATGCAACTGCCGCGTTTCCCAAGCTAAATTCTTTTCCAGTGTAAAGATCTTCTGTATTTTCACGAACTATCACCATATCAATATCATCACGTAATGCAGGCATGTGTGGATATGATTTTGAAGGTCGAATATTTGCATACAAGTCAAGCATTCGTCTTAAAACTACAATCACATCAGCTGCACTCTCACCAACAGGTGCCTTCATGCAAGCATCAGAATTTTTAATTGACTTAACTGTCTCATCAGGAAGTGCATTTCCAGTTTGCTCTAATGCCTTATCTCCAGCAGATAATTTTGTAATATCAAATTTCAAATCAAGTTTATCATGAATTGTATTTAATACAGAAATTGCAGATTCTGATAGTTCTGGACCGATTCCATCCCCAGTGATCAATGAGAGTTTATACATAATTGAGGATAAGAAAAGGGAATTTTAAATGATTACAAACAGATATGGTATAAATATTGAAAAATATCTATAGGCATAGGTAATATACGAATTGAAGAAAGTCGAAGCAATAGTCAGAGCGATAAAGATGCACGATATTCAACATGAATTATCAGAAATAGGAATCCCTACATTTTCAATTTATCAAGTGCAAATAACTGGAATTCACAAAGGGCATGAGGGGGTGAGAAACAAAACAAGTGATTACATTCCAAAATTAAAGATAGAGATTCTTTGTTCTGATAAAGATGAAGAAACAGTCATAGAAACAATTCAGAAATCAGGACAGTCAGGAGAAAAAGGAGACGGAGTCATATTTTCATATGATATCAACAAGCTAGTTAAAATTAGAACTGCAGAGATTGGAGAAAAAGCACTCCAATAATAAAATTAGTTTACTTGTTTTTCATTAAGCATTTTTTTAAGCATAATTCTGTTAATAGCATCAATTACTGCTTTAACAGAAGTGGTTACAATATCTTCTCCAACAGATTTTGCAGAAACCTTGTTACCCAAGGCATCTTCAACTTTTACAGTAACTTCACATAATGCATTAGAACCACCAGAAATTGATGCCAAACCATAATCTTTGATTCTAATCTCTGAAAGTTTGCCAGTAATCTTTTGAATTGCATTAAGTGCTGCATCAACTGGGCCTGCACCATAATCAGTTCCAACATGATCCTCACCATCAATATTTAATTTTACAAATGCATAAGGCATGGTTCCAATTCCAGTAGATACTGAAAACCCAGTTAATTGTACAATTCTTTTAAGATCTTTTTCACCCATTACTTCACTTGCAATAGATAATAATTCCACATCAGTGAGTTGTTTTCCTTGGTCACCAATTATTTTGACTTTATCCAAAATTTGTGTGGATTGTTCTTCGGTTGGCTTAACCCCATATTCTGCAAGCATTGCGTTCATTCCATGAACTCCAGCATGTTTACCAACTTGAAGCCATCTTTTTCGTCCAACTAATTCGGGACTAATTGGTTCGTAAGTTAGAGGGTTATTCAATACACCATGCGTATGAATTCCTGATTCATGACCAAATGCATTAGCACCAACAATTGCTTTGTTGGGTTGAACAGTAATACCCACAGTTTTTGAGATAAACCGTGACGTTTCATAAATTAATTCAGATTTAATATTAGTTTCATATTTTTGATCATGTTGCAAACATTTGAGTGCCATAGATAATTCTTCTAAAGATGCATTTCCTGCGCGTTCACCAATTCCATTAATTGTCACATGTGCACATGCTGCTCCTGCATGAATTCCAGCCAAAGAATTTGCAACAGCTAATCCAAAATCATTGTGACAATGGACACTAACTGGAAGTTTTGTTACATCTACGGCATCACGAGTAATTTCTGCCATGTATTCAGGAGTAGAATACCCAACTGTATCAGGAATGTTTACTCTATCAGCTCCTGCTTTTGCAACTTCGCCAAAGACTTTTTTCAAAAATGCTCTATCAGTTCTGGATGCATCTTCAGCTGAAAATTCCACTTGAAGACCGCGAGATTTTCCATATTCTACTGCTTCAATTGCTTTTTCAAGTGCTTGATCACGAGTCATTTGGAGTTTGTGTTCTAAATGAATATCAGAAGTTGCAATGAATGTATGAATATAATTTAATCCCGCATCAACTGCAGCATCAATATCTTTTTTGATAGTTCTAGTCAATCCTGCAATTTCACAAGATAGACCTTCACTAGTTATCATTTTTACTGCTTTTAATTCACCATCAGATATTACTGGAAATCCAGCTTCAATTGCATCAACACCTAATTCATCAAGCTTTTTTGCAATAGATAATTTTTGTTCAGGAGACAAGGATACTCCAATAGTTTGTTCTCCATCTCTTAATGTCGTATCAAATATTCTAATGTTCATGCTCCACTCCTCTGTAAAGCAGCAACACCAGTTCTTGCAACATCAATTATTCCAAATGGTTTTGCTAATTCTTCAAATGCTTGTGTTTGATCAGGAGTTGCAGTTAATTCTACCATAAGGGAATCCTTTTTCACATCATGTACTTTTCCACCATATGCATTTGCTAATTTGTTAACTTCCATACTATCATTAGCATTACTTAGTTTAATCTTAAAAAGACTAAGTTCTCTATACACAGTTTTGTGCTCATCTAAATGCTCAACTTTTACAGTATCAATCATTTTATCAAGTTGTTTTACAATTTGTTCTACTTGTTTTTCATCACCAAATGTTGTGATAGTAATTCTAGAGTAATCTGGATTTTCAGTTACACCCACTGAAATACTATCAATGTTAAAATTTCTAGATCTGAAAAGATGAGTTATCTTAAACAAGATTCCAGGTTTATTTTCAACTAAAAGAGAAAGAATTGCCCACATCATTAATCACTACGATGGTAAAATCATATCCCCAAGTGAAGTTCCAGGTGCAACAAATGGTAATACATCTTCTTCAGGATCAATTGGAATATCAATTACAGTTGCAACATCGCTGCTTAAGGCAGTTTTGATCGCTTTATCAAGTTCATCCATAGATTGTGCTCTTAATCCCTGAGCTCCATAAGATTCAGCTAATTTCACATAATCAGGACAGTGTTCTTGTTGGACCCCAATCATTCGTCGTCCATAGAAAGTTCTTTGCCATTGAGCCACCATTCCCAATATAGAATTATTCAAAACAAATACAATTACTGGAATGTCTTCTAAAACAGCAGTTGCAAGAGAATTTTCAGTCATTGCAAAGCTTCCATCACCTGCAATATCTACAACTGGAACATCAGGTCTTGCTACTTTAGCGCCAATCGCTGCTGGAAATCCCCAACCCATAGTTCCAAGTCCAGTTGAACTAAAGAAAGTTCCAGGTTGAATTACATCATAAAATAATGAGGCCCACATTTGGTGTTGTCCTACTTCAGTAGTTACAATAGCTTCTTTTGGCAATAATTCTCTTAGTTTACGTAAAATCTTTGCAGCACCCATTTCACCTGGATGTAATTTTAAATTCTCTTTCCAGTATGCTTTTGTTTCTTTAACATGTTTAGTCCAAGTAGTATCTTCAGTTTTTTTAATTGCCTTTTGTAAGAGTAACTTTACCATAATTCTAAGATTAACACGCACGTCTCCAATCACTGCAAGTTGTGCTGTTTGGTTTTTACCAATCTCAGCAGGATCAACATCCATATGAATAATCTTTAATCTTTTTTCAAAAGTTTCAAAAGTTCCAACGGATCTATCAGAAAATCTTGTACCTATAGCTAAAACACAATCAGCTTCTGCCATCATTTTATTTGCCTCTGCATGACCATGCATTCCAATTGGACCTAATGATAAAGGATGATTTTCAGGAAATGCACCCTTGCCTTTGAAAGTAGTTACTACTGGAAGCATAAGGGCTTCTGCAATAGCTTGTAATTCAGCAAATGCAGATGAGATAATAGTTCCACCACCAGCTAAAATAATTGGTTTTTCAGAATTAAGTAACATATCAATTGCTTTTTCTACTGCAACAATATCGGGATCAGACCATGGATGATATCCTTGAATTTTAAATTCATCTGGAAATACCATATCAGCTTCACCTGTTTGAACATCTTTTGGAATGTCAATTAATACAGGTCCAGGTCTTCCAGTTTCAGCAATAAAGAATCCTTTTTTTACAACTTCTGGAATTTCTGCAGCACTTCTTGGTTGGTATGCATATTTTACAACAGGATTTGCCATTCCAATAATATCACTTTCTTGAAATGCATCTTTACCAATCATTGCAACAGGTACTTGTCCAGTTACTGCAATCATTGGAGACGAATCAGCTTGTGCAGTTGCAATACCAGTTAAGATATTTGTAGCACCAGGTCCAGAGGTAGCAAAACAAACACCAGGTTTTCTTGAAACTCTACCAAACCCATCAGCCATATGAGAAGCTGATTGTTCATGTCTTGTCAAAATATGTCTAATATCACATCTAGCAAATTCATCATACATTGGAAGATTTGCACCGCCAGGTAAACCAAATACTTGTTTGACGCCTTCTTTTTCCATAGCCGTCATCAAGGCCTTTGCACCTGTCATAGTTTCCATGTTATTCATTTAATTTCTCACCATAATTTTAAGCTAGTAAATATTGAATGTGATTTACAGTAGACCTGCAACAGGTAAAATGTTGTCAAATCTTCCAGTTAATGTTCTACTCATTGAAATCAAAAAAATAATCAATTGATAATTAATAAAGATTCTCTGAAAAATAATCATATCATTAGGCTCAATTACACCGAAGACTTAAACCAATAATTTTCACATTCAAAATTAGTAATTTGACAGATACAGAAGAAATAATCAAAATTGTAGAAACATTGTTTGAAGCAGGGATAACAAAAGATCTAGGTGTGTTAAAAGACATTCATCTCAATGATCCAAAATTTTCTAGTTTTAGTGATTTACCACCATATGATCTTAAAGACTATCAAACAACAATAGAGTTAGAAGAATTACGATTTGTCAGTATTTCTGATTACAGTTATGAAATTAAAAATCCAAAAATCAGTATTTTCGGAGATACTGCAGTAGTAGCATTAGAGTTAATTCAAAAAGGAATGTTAATTGATAACAAAGCATTCACTGGAGAACATATGGTAATTAATGGACGAGCAACATTTGTGTTAGTAAAACAACCAACATGGAAAATTGCACACATTCATCTATCAAAAACTTTTGCGTAAAATCTATTTTTTAGCAGGAGTTGGTTTTGGAGTATTAGGTTTGTTTGATTTGTTTTGATTAGGTTTGTTTGATTTGTTTTGATTAGGTTTGTTTGATTTGTTTTGATTAGGTTTGTTTGATTTGTTTTGATTAGGTTTGTTTGATTTGTTTTGATTAGGTTTGTTTGATTTGTTTTGATTAGGTTTGTTTGATTTGTTTTGATTAGGTTTGTTTGATTTTCTTTTAGATTCTTCACTAGCCAATTTATTGTATAATTTGAATGCCTGATCAACGTTAGAGTTTTCGTGAACTATTGCTCGAACTGCTCTAATCATGGCTACTGGATGTTCAGATTGCCAAACATTTCTTCCAATATCAACACCCACAGCTCCTGCTTTGATAGAATTGTATGTTAATTGTAATGCATCTCGTTCAGGAATTTTCTTTCCTCCTGCAACAATAATTGGAACAGGACAAGATTGAACTACTTTTTCAAAATTTTCACAATAGTATGTTTTTACAATATTAGCGCCTTGCTCAGCAGCCATTCTACAAGCAAGTGAAAGATATCGTGCGTCTTTTCCTAATTCTTTTCCAACTGCAGTTACGGCTAAAACAGGTATACCATATTTTGTAGCCTCATTGACTAATTTTCCAAGATTTACAACAGTTTGATATTCATATTTTGAGCCAACAAAAATAGACATTGCAAGTGCGCTTGCGTTTAATCTAATTGCATCTTCAATAGATACGGTGATATCTTCTTGAGATAAATCATCACCAATAATACTAGAACCGCCAGATACACGCAACACCATAGGAGTACTGGTGTTAGGAGAAACAGAAGTTCTCTGAACACCTCGAGTAACCATCAAAGAGTCACAGTATTTCAAAAGAGGACCAATTACTTTTTGAGGATTTTCTAATTTTTCAGTTGGACCAAGAAAATATCCATGGTCAACTGCTAACATTAAAGCACGATTATTTTGTGGTTTGATAATACTAGATAATCTATTTTTTAATCCCCAATCCATGTCTTTTAGATTTTGGAAGAATAGAAATACCTTTCTAAAGCCGTTCTCATTTAGTAATGATAATTTTCATTGCATTATCACCACTGCGTGCATGATCAAATGCTTTTTGAGTATCATCAATAGAATAGGTGTGAGTGATCAAACGCTTAACATCAATTTTAGAAGATTCAATTAATTCAAGTGCATTCTTAGTATCTTTATCAGAAGCAGCATAACTTGTTACAAGAGTTATTTCTTTTGAATATATTTTACTCATATCCAAATCTAATTTTGCCCCCTTTGAAGGAACACCAAACATCATCACAGTGCCTCCTTTTCGCACTAGATCAATTGCATCCTCAAGTGCAGCCATACTACTAGTAGCAACAATTGCAACATCTACACCTCTTCCATCAGTATGGTTTGAAATTTTTTGTTTTCTATTTTCATCCATGGAATTGATAGATTCAGTAATGTTGAATTTTTTTGCAAAGTCTAAACGAAAATCATTTACATCAAAACAAATGATTTTTGAAAATTTTTGTGCCTGAGCCAACATAACATGCATCATACCAGTTGGACCTACACCAAAAATTGCAACCGAATCACCTTGTTGATAATTAAATTTGGTCCAAGATCTTACACAACATGCCAAAGGTTCAATCATTGCAGCTTCTTCAAAACTTAAAGAATCAGAAATTTTCAAAACGCCGCCATGAGATACGTTCCATGCAGGAACTACATATTCTTCAGAAAGACCACAAGGAGACAAATTAGTTTCAGAATATTTCTTACACATTGTTTCATAACCATGATTACAAAAATGGCAATCATAGCAAGAAACATGATGATGAGTAAATACTCTGTCACCTTTTTTGAATTCAGAAACATCAGAACTAACATCTAAAACTATTCCAGCAGGTTCATGACCTAATCGCATTGATGGTTGTCCATATTGTCCAAAAACTTTTTCCAAGTCAGAACCACAAATACCACATGCTTGCATCTGTATCAAAATCTCACCAGAATTCAATGATGGTTTTTCTACATCATCAACTGAAATTACAGATGGGTCTTTAACAAAAGCAGTTTTCATTGTAAAACATCAGAAAATTGAATATAAGTAGATTAAAAGAATTATACACCGAGAATTTTCTTTAACATGACTCGGTAATCAACTTCAGTTTTTTCGCTTCCAGCTGCAGGTAACGTAAATACTAAAGTAGATTTTTCAGCTCGAAGGGCAGTTAATTCATCGCTAATTGATTCTGTAATATCATCACTAACTAAAACCAATCCAACATCAGGATCATCAGTAAGTGTCTTTATTTCATCAAAAGCTTTCTGAGGGGTTTCAGAAATTACTCCAGGTACACCAGCTAATTGGAAACTAGTTACAAAGGATTTACTGCCAACAGTGAAGATTTTCACATCTAAGATTTCCAAGTATTCTAATTTAACCCTTTTTGGAAGAGGTTAGATCAGGAAAGATTGATTTAGTTTAAAAAATCAGGGGATTCATGGCAGAAATTGACACCCAAAAAGATGTGTATCTATTCTTACATGGAAAAATGGATCTCAGAGAAAAAGTCATGGAAGCACTCACAACAAAAGGATTTGTGAATGAAAAAATAACCATGGCTTTACCAACTAAAGTTGGAAATGTAGGAGATTACATGGCAATGTTATGGATGCCTCCAAATCCAGACCACATTAAGATTCAACAAATCACTAAAGTTGAAGAAGTAGAGCCAGAAGGAATGATTGGTCTTTGGAAAGGAGTTTCAAAAGACGATATTGATACTATTCAATTGTGATAAAACTAACTGAATCCAGCACCAAAGTCGTTACCTTTGTCTAAAATATCACCAGAATCAGAATTTTTTAATTTTCTAAATAATAGAGTCTCATAAACTAATTTCATTGCTTGCTCGTCATCAATACCACAATCCTCTTTGATTTGATTCTTGTATTTTTCTAATTTTGTTAGATCTTGTTCATCAGATGAAAGATTATCATGAATCATAAGATTTGCAATTTTTTCAATTTCAGAATTTTGTTGATCATCATCCATGACACAAGATATAATTTCAGAGTATTAATACATTCGAATAATTATCACTATAAATCAGAAATCAGTCCAGAAAGAAAGTCAGAAAATTCATCATCAGAGAAAAAAATAGACTCTGTTTTGTTTTCTTTTATAGCCAATGCTACAGAATCTAGATGATAGCAAGTAGACTTGCCATTTAATTTACCAAAATAAAATCCAGGACAGGAACAATAACCTCCATCAGGATCAATCCAATGTTCTTCACCTTTTCCAACTACAGTCCAAATTTTTCTTTGGCTGGGTTCAAAGATATGTAGTTTAACACGTTTTTCAGAAACAAGGGTTTCAATTCTATCAGGGTCTTTATGCACAAGGATATAATCAGATACTCATAGTATAACTTTGATGCTACAAGCTAGAATCATAGTCATCATAGGGTTCAATAGGATTCTTGGTAGTTTTGTTATCTTTGAGCCATTCCAATGTATTTACAAACGCATCAGCTAACTCAATAGTAGTTAATACAGGAACTCCCAATTCCAGAGACTTTCTTCTGATTTGATATTCATCATCTAGCATTCCAACATATTTTTCCAAAGTAGAAGTACTAGGAATATTTATGATAAAATCAATTTTTCGCTCATACAAAAGATCAACAATATTTGGTTTTCTTTCAGGTTCAGAAATTTTATGAACAATTTCAATTTGTCCAATTTTTTCTTCAAAGAACTCTGCAGTGTGTTCAGTTGATAAAATTTTGAAACCTAGACGTTTGAGTTTTGCAATAGTTGTAACAAGTTTTTCTTTATTTTGTGCACCGCCCACAGTTACAAGGGCAGTTCCAGAACTAGGTAAATTGTATCCAACTGAAGTCAAACCTTTTGAGAGTGCATCATAGAAACTATCACCAAAACATGCAGCTTCACCAGTAGATTGCATTTCAACACCTAATGCAATATCAGCTCCCTCTAACTGCATGAAAGAAAATTGAGGAACTTTGATTCCATAATTATGAATTTTTTTCCACTTGTCTTCTGGAATTTTAGGCAGAGGTTTATCCAAAATTGCCTTTGCAGCAAGAGAAATAAGATTAGTTTTTACTAATTTAGATACAAAGGGCATGGAGCGTGATGCTCGTATGTTTAATTCAATCACATAGACATTATCATCATGAACTAGGAATTGTAAATTAAAAGGACCTTTAACATTAAAAGTCAAAGCAATTCTTTTTGAATAATCATTTATCGTTTCAATTGTTTTGTTACTTAGACGCCATGGTGGAATACACATCATTGCATCGCCAGAGTGAACACCAGCACTATCAATATGCTCAACAATAGCTCCAATCACAACTTCTTTGCCATTACTAATTCCATCAACATCAACTTCAAGTGAATTTAACATGAATTTTGAAATAACAACAGGGTGATCAGGGGAGACATCTGTTGCTTCCTTAACATATTTTTTTAATTCTTCTTGAGACCAAACAACTTTCATTGCAGCTCCAGAAAGAACGTAAGAAGGTCTAACAATTACAGGAAACTCAACTTCTTGTGCAAAAGATTTAGCTTCACTAAGATTTGAGAAGGCTTGCCAACGTGGTTGTTGTATGTGAAGTTTATCAAGTTCTGCACTAAACTTTGAACGGTCTTCAGCCCTGTCAACATCATGAGCACTAGTTCCCAAAATAGTTACACCGTGTTGTGCAAGACCAGGAGTTAAATTATTGGCAGTTTGTCCTCCAACACAAGTGATAATTCCTTTAGGATGTTCAAATTCTGCAATATCCAATAATCTTTCTTGAGTTAACTCTTCAAAGTACAACCTTGTACAAATATCATAATCAGTAGACACAGTTTCAGGATTACAGTTAACTACTGAAACACTTTTTTCTCCATTTTCTTGCAAACCCCAAACCATATTGACTGTGCCCCAATCAAATTCAACACTGCTTCCAATTCTGTAAGGTCCTGCACCTACAACAACAATTCCTTTCTCATCAGAAGGGACCTGAATATCATTAGTATTGCCACCATATGTGAGATAGAGATAGTTTGTGACTGCAGGCCATTCAGCTGCAAGTGTGTCTATTTGTTTTACAGCAGGAATTATGCCTAATTTCTTACGTAATTCACGTATTTCATCAGACGAGGTATCCTTAGCACGAGCAATTTGTTTATCAGCAAAACCTAATTTTTTTGCCTGCCAAAGAAGAGATTCATCAAGTTCGGAATTTTTTAATTTTGATTCAATCTCGACAATATTTTTTATTTTTTCAACAAACCAAGGATCAACAGTAGAAAGTTCATAGATTCGGTTAACAGAAATTCCCATTTTCAATGCAATAGCAATATGGTACAAAATTTTATCATCATGGTGAGAAAGTTTGTATTCAATATCTTCTTCAGTGTAAGTTGCACCATTTGAGCGATTTAAAACTAAACCGTCATTTCCAATATCTAACATTCGAATTGCCTTTTGTAAAGATTCTTCAAAAGTTCTACCTATAGCCATAACTTCACCTACTGATTTCATGGTAGGGCCAAGACGTCTATTTACTAATTCAAATTTTTCAAAATCCCATCTAGGATGTTTACAAACAATATAATCAAGTGAGGGCTCAAAACATGCTGTAGTATTTTTTGTAATTCTATTTACAAGCTCTGATAAATTATAACCCAATCCAATTTTTGCAGACATGTATGCTAGAGGATAACCAGTAGCCTTACTTGCTAATGCAGAAGAACGTGAAAGTCTTGGATTAATTTCAATTGCAACATACTTGTCAGAGTCAGGAGCAAGTGCGTATTGAATATTACATTCACCTACAATACCAACATGTTTTGTTGCACGTAATGCTGCAGAACGCAACATGTGATATTCATGATTATCAATAGTTTGAGAAGGGGCAACTACAATGTTATCTCCAGTATGTGCTTTCATAGAAAGAACATTTTCCATATTACAAACAATTACATTATTTCCATCATAATCTTGCATGACTTCATATTCAATCTGTTTCCAATGTCCAATGTATTCTTCAACTAAAACTTGCTTCACAAGACTGGCCTTAAGACCACGTTCAACAATTTCATGTAGTTCAATTTCATTATAAGCAACACCGCCACCTCTGCCTCCAAGTGTATACGCAACTCGAATAATTACAGGATAAACTAACTCCTCAGCAGCCTTTTTGGCATCATCAAAATTATTGACAGTTTTACTTTTCAGTACTGGTACGCCTGATTCACCCATAGAATCCTTGAAAAGTTGTCTATCCTCAGTTTTCTTGATACCTTCAATCTGAGTTCCAAGTACATTTACGCCATATTTTTTGAGAACGCCAGATTCATCAAGATTAACACCACAATTCAGAGCAGTTTGTCCACCATATGCCAGCATTATTCCATCAGGTCGTTCTTTTTCAATAATTGATTCTACATATTCTGCATTTACAGGAAGCAAGTATACTTGGTCTGCAAATCTAGTATCAGTTTGAATGGTTGCAACATTGGGATTAATTAGAACACTGTTCAGTCCATCTTCGTGTATTGCTTTAAGACATTGACTTCCAGAATAATCAAATTCACCAGCTTCGCCAATTTTGATTGCACCACTTCCAAGTACAAGGATTTTTTTTAAAGATTCATTTTTTGGCATTATTTTTTGCTCTCCATAATTTGTTTTAGTTCTTCAAAGATAAATTTACAATCAAAAGGACCAGGGGCAGCTTCTGGATGAAATTGTACAGCAATACAATTTTGTTTTTTATGTTTTATTCCTTCAACTGTTTTATCATCAGCATTTTTAAACCATAATTTAAAATCAGATTTTTCAATAGATTCAGGAGTTATCCCATATCCATGATTCTGACTAGTGACATACACTTGGTTATTTTCTAAATTTATACAAGGTTTGTTTTGTCCTCGATGTCCATACTTTAACTTGTAGGTTTCAGTGTTACCAGCAATGCCAATTATTTGTGCACCTAGACATATACCCAATGTAGGAACATTGTTTTCAATTAATTTTTTTACAGTATCAATAGTATTAGGACATTTTTGTGGATCACCAGGACCACTACTCAGTACAACCCCTTTAGGATGATGAGACATTATTTTTTCATAAGTGGTATTCCATGGAACTAAAATTGCCTTATAACCAAGTTCGCAAATATTTCTTAAAATAGCATTCTTTGCACCAGTATCAATTACAACCACAGACTTTTCATCATCACCATAAACTTGTTCTTCTTTTGTTGATACTACATCCATGAATTGTTCAGAATCGTAATGTTTTGCAGATGAGAGTTGTTTTTTTACAGATTCAACATCTATTTCAGAATCAGAGACAACAAGTGCTGCCATCATCACGCCGCCATTTCGAAGTTTCTTAGTTAATTCACGTGTATCTATTCCTGAAATTCCAGGTACTTTTTCATTATTCATCCACTCATCAAGAGTCATTGAAAGATTCCAATGGCTGGCAGTTAAAGATAATTCATGGACCACTAGACCGCGAATTTGTATTTTATCAGATTCAAAGAATTTTGGAATTCCATCATTATCAGTTACAGACGGATCGGGAACTCCATAATTTCCAACTAGAGGATAAGTTAAAGTGAGAATTTGGCCATTGTATGAGGGATCAGTAAGAGCCTCAGTGTACCCAACCATACCAGTATTAAAGACAATTTCTCCAAAAACAGTTGTAGAATAACCAAATCCTTGACCATTAAGAACAGTACCATCATCAAAAATCAGCTTTCCAAACTTTTTTGCGTGATTTGATTTCTTTGTAGTAATTGTGACCCTCGTAAAGTCCGAGTTATTGTGAATTTAAGTTTTGTCGTAGTTGTAAAATAAAATTTCTGATCGCTAAATGATTTTAACAATCAGAGGGCTTTGAATTCCTCACTCCACTTGTGATATGCTCTAATCATTTCAGTGGAGACACTTGGTTTTCTTCTACTCATAATATCTTTGAAATCATTTGTTGTAAGTTCTCTTGGTTGTACAGTTTCCTCACCTTCAACTGGTTCATGGTAATCAGGGGCATCAAAAATTTCGTGAACTGTTTTGATTTGTGCTGCTTGACAGACGTCTTTGATATCACTTGCACTGTATCCATCAAAGAGTTTTCCAAGTTCAGCATCATTAACTCTATAATCCTTTCTTAGTGGTTCTGTGTATTGATGGAATAGACTTTCTCTGGCTTCTTGAGTAGGTAATGAAACGTAAATTCTCTTTTGGAATCGTCTCAAGAAAGGCCAATCAAGACTCCAAGGTTTGTTTGTAGCACCAATAACATACAACATTAGATCTTTACCCTTACCGTTAACACCATCCATTTCAGTTAAAAATTGATTTTTAGTTCTCACTTCGCCTCCAACTTCACTATTTCTAGAACCTAACAAAGAATCAACTTCATCTACAAATAAAATTACAGGTTTGCCTTCTTTTTCAGCATATTTTCTTGCCATGGCAAATAATTTAGAGACATTTTTTTCAGCCTCACCTAACCACTTGCTCATCATAGATGATGCATCTACATTAATGAAATAACCATCCATTTCATTTGCAGTAGCTGCTGCAAGCATGGTTTTACCAGTTCCAGGAGGACCGTAAAGCAACATGCCTTTTGGCCAACCTAATGGAAACAAATCAGGTCTTTTAGTAGGATAAACAATAGATTCACGTAATGCACTTTTAGCATCGTCTAATCCAATTACTTGTTCCCAAGTAACATCAGGTTTTTCTTTCATGATTAATTCTTCAAAATCATTTTCGTTTTCTTGTCTCTGAACAGATTTTTTCTGTTCGTCATCAGAGGCTTTAGGATCTACAGCAGGTTCTACGCCATGAGACTGTTGTAATGCATTAATTCTGTTATGATATGAATTACATCGGTCTTTGTAAATTTGGTTTAGTTTACTGTTTGGATAAAGTTGTAATAATTTTACCAAGGCATCAATTGCATGTTGATAATGAGTAATGGCCATACCACGAGCACCTTGTGAATCAAATTTAATAGCCTCAGAAGCGTATTTGCTTGCTGTGTTTTCTAATTCTTGGGGCGCTAAACTCATCGTAATTACCTAGTGTTATCTCCTTTAGAATTTGCTTGGTATCCTACTGGGTTAATCTCTGTAACAAAATTGGTTAAATTAATTGCACTTGTTTCATGCTTGTTGTAATCAGGGCCATCATGATAATTATTTTTAAAATCAGATTTATCTGAAATATTAGTATGCATATCTTTTACTTTGTTAATAGAGTCCTCAGCAGAAATTATCAATTCAGAGATTTCATCATCCAAATCATTCACAGAACTGCCAGTATCAGAAATTATAGATACAAAGTACTTTAGAAGAGAATTCATCTCTTTTTTATCAGAATATTTTTGTAGCATAAAATCAGCAATTCCAACAATTTTATCTAAATCTTGTAATTCATCTACAGTAAGTTTATCGATTTTATGAGCATCAGAATTACTAACATCAGATAATTTTTTATCAATTTTTGAGGATATTGCCCTAATACGTTCAAAGTCTTTTGAAAAATTTCTTTTAGAGTTAAGCAATGTCAAGTATTGCACAATCTGAAAAAATCAAGATTAGGATACTGCTTACTTATTTTACAGTCTGCCATCAATTTTACTTCATCAAGCAAAAGTGTAGATTCTTTATTTGATTGAATAAAATCAAAACTGGCAAGTGTAAGGGCAGCAGAATCTAAAACAATACTACCCAAATGAACAGATAATTCAGATAGTTTTTGGCTACAATTAGGAAGAATTTCAAATAATTGTGCACTAATAGTTCTAATAATTGGAATTGAAGAAGGTAAAACCTCAGGGATACTATACACTCCAGAGATAGAGGAGGTTATTTTTTGGATTTGTAACAAAATATCTAAAGAAAAAAGCATTTTTTGTTCCAATTTGATTGCTTTACGATGAGATTCATCATCTTCATCAAAATCATACGTTAAATCATTATTTGATTTTTTAATATCATTTCTTTTTGTTTCGAGTATATCGATAATCTCACTTAGTAAATTGAGAGAATATTCCAATCTAGGTACAAGTGTAACTGAATGAGATATGTTTTCTGAAGGTAATGAATCAACATTACAATTAACTAACATAGCAATAATTCTCCAAATTTTGTATATCAGGGCAATGTCACAATTAATTCAGTAACTACAGTGACACCTACCAGCAGATACAATTTTGATTTTTTTTGAGTATTTGTGTAAAGGAATTTAGCTCTCGATTTTACCTAAGAACAAAGCAAGTAAAAACATGGTCAACGAGCATGCATTAACTGTCAGTTTAGAAGAATTTGGATTAAGCAAATACGAATCACAGGCATATGTGGCACTTATTGCCAAAGGAACAGTTGCAGCAAGTGAATTGGCATATTATTCAGAAATTCCACGAACGAAAATATATCCAACTCTATTAAAACTAGAAAATAAAAAATTAGTGATAATTTCCAAAAGTAAACCAATAATGTGTACTGCAATAGCACCTGAAGATGCATTTGATGGAATAATCCATGAACAAATTAACAAAGTAAACGCAATGAATTCACTAGTATCGAATCTAAAAAAGGCAAGTGAAGAAAGTAGGAAATCAAGAGGATCAGTAGAGAAAAGATATTTCCACATTGGAGCAAATAGTGTTGTTGATCAACTCCAAACTATGATTGAGGGTTCAAAATCATCAATTAAAATAATGACTGACCAATGGGGTTTTGGATTATTAGCAGAGTGTAAAGAACAGATACTATCAGTGTTACGTAGGAATTTAGATGTCAAAGTGTTAATTTCACCAGGACAAATATGTTCAGAATTATATAGAAAAATTCCAGACGGTGTTGAAATCAGAGCAACAGAGATTACACAAAATTGTTTTATTTTTGATGAAACTGAATTACTAATAGTAGATAACACTAATGGGAAAGGTGCAATCTTTTCATCAACTGAAATATTAGGAATTAATCAAGAAAAAATATTTTCAAACATGTGGAAAAATGCAATAAAAACTAAAGCTCTTGCAGATATGACAAAAACAGAGGCACAGGAAATTTATAAGATAATTAAAATAATTAACGAAAACGGTCTAACACATATTCTGAATTCAGCAATGGTTTCCAAAAAAATAGAACATGACATGTTCAAATTATTAGAAAAAAATGGAGTCACCTTAAAATCAAAATCACTTGATGATATTATTGAAATCATGGATGCGGTATTACAAATTACATGTTCAGGGCATGTGAATTTTGAAGCAAACAACAAAAACATTACAATAGAATCAAAATTAAACAGTGGACATTCTCTTCCTTGGGCATCAGTTCTAGAAGGTTGTCTTCAAAAACAAGGTTACAAAACAAGAACAATTTATCAAAACAACTCCCAAAAAGGAGAAAAAGTCCTCATCAAAATAACTAAAAACTAAAATCAGACAGCAAAGTGCAAAAAAGTCTTGATTGATGAAAAAATTAAAGAGTTAGGCATAGAATTGCCAGATCCTCCAACTCCCGCAGGATCCTACATTCCAGTTGTAAAAACAGGTAATCTGCTATTCATTTCAGGACAAATTCCAATGGAGAATGGAAAAGTACTCTTTACAGGAAAAGTTTCAGATGAAAATTTAGAAACTGCTCAAAAATCAGCTAAAATGTGTGCAATCAACATTTTAGCACAAATCAAAAGAGAAACAGGAGACTTTGAAAAAGTTTCAAGAATTGTAAAATTATCAGGATTTGTAAACTCCACACTAGAATTCACACAACATCCAAAAGTTATCAATGCTGCATCAGATTTATTTTTTGAAATATTTGGCAATAAAGGAAAACATACAAGAATTGCAATGGGTGCAGGTAGTCTACCACTTGACTCAATGACTGAAATTGATGCAATTGTAGAAGTAACAGAATAATTGAGATATAAAAAATGGCATTAAGAAATTATATTTTAAAAAATTTGTGGCTCCAAGTTGTAATTTCTTTAATCATTGGACTAGGAGTGGGATTAATTTTAGGAGATGATGTTGGAGTCGGTATAGAAGATGATACTTTAGATTTTGCTACATCATATCTTTCAATTCCAGCCAACATATTTTTGAGTTTAATTTACATGATCATAGTTCCGTTAATTTTTACATCAATTGTTGTAGCAGTAAATGCCTTAGGTGCTACAGATAAACTGAAAACTTTGGGGTTGGGGGTATCGACATATTTTGTAATCAGTACAACAATTGCAATTCTTGTAGCAGTACTCCTGTCATCAATTATAGCTCCAGGAAGTCTAATTGATATTGCTGCAATGCAAGAATCATATGATCTTTCTGATAATGAAATGAAAATCAATGAAGGCTTTTCTTTAGATGATATTCCAAATGCAGTATCAAACATAATTCCAAGAAATCCTATTACTTCATACCTTGAAGGGCAAATGTTTAGCATTTTGATATTTGCTTTGATTGTAGGAATGTCAATGGCCGCACTTCCAAAAGAATCAACTAAACCACTTTTAGATATTCTGGAATCAGTTCAAAAAATTACATTACATATTTTATTATTTTCAATGAAAATTGTACCGTTTGCAGTTTTTGGCTTGATTGTTGGAATGGTCTCCAAAGTAGGCATAGAATCAATGGCAGGTTTAGGAGTGTACATGGGAACAGTGGTACTTGGACTAGGAGTTATGGTGTTAGTTTACGCTTTAATCGTAAAGATAGTAGCAAAGAGATCAATATTTTCAACATTTTCAAAATTCCGTAATCCACAAACTGTATCATTTTCAACAGCTAGTTCAATGGCAACAATGCCTGTGACATTAAAAACGGCAGATGAAGATTTGAAAATAAATCCAGAAGTCTCAAAATTTGTAATTCCATTTGGAACTACTGTAAACATGGATGGTACAGCATTGTATCAAGTAATAGCTGTCTTCTTTTTAGCACAGCTCTTTTCAATTGAATTAAGCATACTAGCCATATTTGTAATCATCATAACCTCTCTTTTGGCATCTATTGGGACTCCTGCAGTACCAGGGGCTGGAACAATTGTCTTATCTACAATACTCATTACAGTGGGTATTCCTCCAGTTGGAATTTTGTTGTTACTATCAGTAGATAGAATTTTAGATATGATTAGAACCATGGTTAACGTTACAGGTGATCTTACGGCATGCTGTGTGTTTGATAAAATAACAAAAAAATAAAATATCTAAATAAAATCCATAAGAAAAAAAATTAAGTAATTTTTTGTAATTTCATTTCACGTCTAAGTTTGAAAGCAGTTAGTCCTGCAAAACTAAAAATCATTACCAAACCAGCGTATGCCAAAACTTGACTATACTCTATTAGTACTGCAGATACACCTGTTCCAACAAGTCCTGGAAGCAATGATAATGCATAGAGCCACCAACCACAACAGCCAAGTGGAACTAGAGAGAAAAATGAAAAAAACGATGTAGTAGCTACGCTGCCAGAATTTCCACCAAATGCTTTTTTCTTTACGTTTAATTTACAACCCAAAAGTTTGCTTTTCTCAGATAAGAAAATCTGCAATCCAATTCCAACTCCCATTCCAATTATTACAATGGTGTTTAGTTGAAATGCAGCATTAACTGCATCATACGGCTCTAATGCAGGAGTTGTAATTACAACTACAGTTAGATAAAGTACTATTGTAATTACCCCAACTAGAATTGCCTTTGAAATTGGTTTCACTAATCAACACCAAAAACTAGCGTATCAGGATGAAATGCAACCCATGCAAACCAAAATCCAGGCTCAATTGCCATTCTTTTCAATTGTTTTCCTTCATGTTCGCCAGAAACTGCCATCCCATCATAATTCCATTGGGAATTTGTTTGTGTATCAAAAATAACACCATCAGAGTATTCAAAATTTAAAACCACTCCATCAAGGCTTCTCTCAAAAGCACGAGAATTTTGAGAATATAATGAAACCAACATTACTGGAACATCATCAATGAAATCATTTACAATAATGTTTGATTCAATGTCATTTTGTTTGTAAGCTTTGTATGTTTCATCTTGATTGAATCCAAGAATTATTTCTTTTGGATATATCCTGTCATCACTATACTCTACTGGAAACATTATTCGTGGTTCAGTGTAATATTTCCCATAAGGATCAGTCGCATACGAACGCAAGTGTCCTGTATCAGTAGTTAATACCAGAGTATCAGGATGTAAAATTTTCCAATCCCCCCAAGTAATCACATCAAAGGGAACCAAATCAAGTTCATACCCAGTTAGTTCACCCGTAACTGCCATTCCAAGTGCTTGGCTCCAATATGATTCAGTAAGTCGGTCATACATCAGCAAATTACTATTGTATAATTTTCCAGAAGTTCCAAACTCAACTGTCTCTCCATCAATTATTCGTTCAAAGACTTGATTGGTATAGCAAAGAGGACAATAAGTTACAGATACAGGAGTGTCTCCAACTGTATCATTTACAATTTCATGCCAAACCAAAACAAAAAGAGGGTATGCTTTTGTTTCACCATTAATTTCCAATCCAATTACAGTATCAGAATCAGACATGAAATCAGCATCTTCAGCATTTGTAAATACAGGGTTATCAATTGATGGAATTCCATCTTTTGGCGGGCCACCGCCTTTGATTTTATCAAGTGGAATGAGATGTTTAACACCATTTGTTTCCATTATTTCAAGCTCAAGAGGCTCAAAATTTTGAGATTCGCCAGAATTTGCAAAAATCACACGAGGTGTAGAAGTATCTTCAAATGAAATTGCAACTACCACAAGAACAATACCAATAATTGTAATTGGAGTTAATAATTTTAAATTCAATTTGAAATAATTTCATTAGTAAATTATTAAAAAATTCTCCCAACTTTGCTTTTAATTTGGATAAATCCTTTTAATGAAATTCAAATGGAATGACTCATGAACACAGAAGCGATTCTGAAAGGAAATACACTGCACGATATAACCCACTGGGGATTAAGAGCTGTAATTGGCGCAATCTTTATCGTACATAGTTTAAAGAAATTTGATCCAAGTTGGCAAGAGTGGTTAATCAGCATAGGTATTCCGCCAGAAATGCAATTACCAATAGCATTAGCTGAATTCATTGGAGGAATATTCCTGTTTACAGGAATATTAACTAGAATTACAGGATCTGTATTTGCAGTAATTTTACTGGGAGCAATATTTCACATCAGATGGGAAAGCGGATTTTTTGTTTCAAAAGGAGGATGGGAATGGGATTTAGTAATGCTTGCAGTAGTCATTACGATAATTGCCGCAGGTCCTGGAAGAATATCAATAGCCCACGCAGTTAAAAAAATTCCTAGATTCTTACAATGATTATTTTATTTTTTTATTTAATTCGGTAAGGAATTGTTTTATTTTTGGTTTTGGAACTACTGCACCACATGCTTTATCATGTCCACCACCAGAACCACCAAGACTAGTGGCCAATAGATTAACAATTTTTCCCAAATGAACTTTACAATTTTTAGAGCCTCTGACTGAAACGGCATAAATTCCATGATCAACTCTTTCTTTGTACGCAACACCGACATCTTTTCCAGACAATCCCATCACAAAGTTAACAGCTCCACTTGCACCTGCATCTAAAATTTCCATATGTCCAAGATTAGTCATGGTTTTCAAGCCTTGTTTTACTTTGGCAATCATTTGAGATAATTTTTCAACTTGAATTTGAGCAAATTCAAAAGTGTTAGGGATATCATGAGGGAATTTTGATTCAGATAATTCCTCAACTAAGTATTGTAAGTAGTCAGGTTCACGTTGACGTCCAACAATATTGTATGTAAGAACTGTGGCACTGATTAATGCAAATTGTCTATCATAAATTTGAAGTAGTTTTGAACCCAATGGTCTATCTTCCATATAATCAGTAATAGCAGCACATGTTGCAACAAACGAAGCATGATCATTTAATTTTGATTTGAATGCATAGTAAACTTGTACAGTAGTACACTCATTGATGTCATGGATTACTTTGACCTTAATCTTTTTCAATGCAGTTACAACAGTAGGATCAATGTCATGATGATCAATGTATGTTACATCAACCTTATTTTTTCTAAGAGTTGTTAAGATATCAATAAATTCATCTTGAGTTTTTTTACTTAAACCAAGATCACAAATGTATAATGACTTTAATTTTTCATCACGAACTACTTGGTTCAATGCTTCCATTTGTCCAGGATAATCAACTAACATTGAATCTCCACCAAATGCTTGACGAATTAATGCAGCAGAACTGATTCCATCATTGTCTTCTTTATGAGAAATACAAATGACTCTGTTGCGGGAATTTTTAGTTGTTTTTTTAGGTGCTGTTTTCTTGGTAACTTTTTTAGTTGTTTTTTTAGGTGCTGTTTTCTTGGTAACTTTTTTAGTTGTTTTTTTAGGTGCTGTTTTCTTGGTAACTTTTTTAGTTGTTTTTTTAGGTGCTGTTTTCTTGGTAACTTTTTTAGATTTAGAAACAGCCATTCTGATTAGAAACGTTATGAACCTTATTTAAATTAAGAATGGGGTTTCAAGATTTCTTAAAATGATTTTTGATATTTTGATTTACCAAAGAACTAGAATCAACATAGACGTCATAAAATGACACACCTTCCATTTGAGTTTGATTATCAATTTTTTGGATTTTTTCTAATTCCTCATGGGATGCATTTAGTATCAAATCATCTAATTTTTGCAAATGCTTTCGTTCTGCTGGAGTCAATTAATTTTTTATTAAAAATTTTCATTTATCGTCAAAAGTTGGCATATTAGACTAATTACTAAACTTCATAGACATCTTTTTGGCGAAAACATAATAGAAGAATTTTTGCTAGGCTCAATATGGAAACCAAAAACATAGGTTTACGCGGAATTGAAGTAGCAGATACCAAGATTTCAAACATTGATGGAGATAAAGGAAAGCTCATTTATCGAGGATATGATATTTTAGAACTTACAGAAAATTCTACTTTTGAAGAAACAGCATATTTGCTGTTATACGATAGTTTACCAACAAAATCACAATTAGATGAATTTAATTTAAAATTAGTTGAAGCAAGATACATTCCAAAACAGATGCAAAAAAACATGGGAAATTGGAGAAAAGATGCAGACCCAATGGACATGTTACAAGCATTTGTCTCAGCACTTGCAGGGTATTATGATGAAGAATTTTCAAATAAAGATGCCAGTTATGACAAGGCAATTAATCTGATTGCCAAAGTTCCAACAATTGTTGCCAGTTGGCAAAGAATAAGAAATGGTTTGGAGATCATGGAACCTGATTCATCACTAAGTCATGCTGCAAACTTTCTTTACATGATGACAGGAGAGAAACCAGATCCAGAAGTAGAGAAGATTTTTGACACATGTTTAATTCTTCATGCAGATCATACATTCAATGCATCTACATTTACTGCAAGACAAGTTGCATCAACTAGAGCACACATGTATTCAGCATCAAGTGCAGCAATTGGGGCATTAAGTGGGGAATTACATGGAGGTGCAAATACTGAAGTAATGAAAATGTTATTAGAAATTGGAGAAATAGACAAAGTTCAACCATGGATTAAAGAAAAAATGAGTATTGGAGATAGGATTATGGGAATGGGTCATGCAGTTTACAAAACATATGATCCTAGAGCAGTAGTTCTAAAAGAATTGTCAAGAAAACTAGCAGGAAAAATCAATGAACCATGGTTTGACATGACAGAGAAAATTGAAACATCTACAATATCTGAAATGAAGTTACAAAAAAATAAGGATATTTATCCAAATGTGGATTTGTATAGTGCATCAATTTACTACATGTTAAAAATTCCAATGGATCTTAATACACCAATATTTGCAATTTCAAGAGTAGTAGGATGGGCAGCTCATATCATTGAAGAGAAATTTGCAGAGGCAGCACCAAAGCCGGCATTGTATAGACCAAAAGCAACCTATGTTGGAAAGTATTGTGGTCCAGAAGGATGTAAATATGAAACACTAAACTTGAGAAAATAATTTTAATTTCTAGTACTAAGCCAATCTTTTGCTTTAGAATTTACATCGTGCTTGTACAATACTTCAAAAACCATATCGTAAAATGTAATGCCTTTTTTTTGTGCTTGATCATCAAGCCATTTTATACCATCTGCTAATTCTGGATCATATTCAGAGAATTCAACTAATTCATCGACCATTTTAGAAAAGAATGCATGTGATTCAAGCATATGAACATCTTTCAATTCATGATCATAAATGAAGTATTCAAAAGATATAGACAAAATAGTCACTTTTTCGTTGTAATACGCCTAGAGATTATCCAAGATAGAACTTGTAAGGGTAAATGATACAAAACCATGCCAAATACAATACGCTGGTGAGAATAAACAAAGCAAAAGAGCTTAAGACCAACAACGATTAGTTATTTGGTGACAGCTCATTTGCAATCTATACCAACTATACATATGAAATTCATAAAAAAATAATCATTCAACATCATTGACAACAGGGCATGTTCGATTAGAGCGATCATGTAAGATATACAATAAATTTCTCAAATTTTTGTAAAAATCTTAAAAATATGGCAAAAATGGGATTTCAGGAATTAAAAATGAAATTTTTGAAGAGATCAGATTACAATGAGGATATTGAAGACTAGATTTATTTACTATGCACAAAATTTGAGATCAATTATGGCAAGTATAGACAATGCTGGAATTGCAATAGCTATTGGAATTCTAGTTATCTTTTTAGCAGTATCAGCCACATTGAGTACAGCTCAAGATGCAGGTCCTGTTGTGACAGCCCCAACAATCTCAAAAACTGTAGAAAAAGAGGTTCAAGTAGAATCAACTACAAGTGTTGAAGATAAAGCAGCAATGGAAGCTAAAGCAGCAATGGAAGCTAAAGCAGCAATGGAAGCTGAAGCAGAAGCTAAAGCAGCAATGGAAGCTAAAGCAGAAGCTAAAGCAGCAATGGAAGCTAAAGCAGAAGCTAAAGCAGCAATGGAAGCTGAAGCAGAAGCTAAAGCAGCAATGGAAGCTAAAGCAGAAGCTAAAGCAGCAATGGAAGCTAAAGCTGAACCACAAACACATGTTGTTGACGTCCCAATAGGAACCTCAGTTCCAGGATGTGAAGAAACAAATGCATGCTTTTCACCAGCAGATATCACAATCAATGCTGGAGATACAGTATCATGGGATAACATAGACACAGCAGCACATACTGTAACTAGTGGAAGTCCAGCTGATGGACCATCAGGTGTCTTTGACAGCAGCCTACTAATGGCAAGTGCAACTTATGCATTTACATTTGAAGATGCTGGAAATTATGACTACTTTTGTATGGTACATCCATGGATGGTAGGCACTGTTTCAGTAAGCTAACCAAAATTTTTCCTTTTTTCTTATTTTATTTGATTTTTACGTATTGTTCGGTTATATGCCACACCAAATCTATGGGTTTCATCTCTAGCGTGCTGTAGTATTTTCAAAGAGGATTTTGTTTTTGGAATTACAATAGGATTTTTATTTTTTGGAACATAGATTTCTTCATTTTCTTTTGCTAGAGATATGCAAGGTAATTTCAAACCTAATGATTGTAAAGAGTTCAAAGCAGCACTGAGTTGCCCTTTACCTCCATCAATTAATATCAAATCAGGTAATTCAGAATTTTCTTCTAGTAACCTATAGTATCTTCGTTTGATAACCTCACTAATCATTGCAAAATCATCTCGTCCAGTTACAGTTTTAATTTTAAATTTACGATAACCAGATTTATCAGGTTTTCCTCCAACAAATCGTGCCATAGAGCCCACTGCAAATTCTTCACCATGATTTGAAATATCAAAACATTCAATGATATTAGGAATAACTGGGAGACGTAAAATATCTTTTAATTCAACTAGGCCAGGATCACCACCTTTTTGATGAATTAATGTAATATTTTTTAGAATTAAATTAATGATATCTTTTTTCTTTCCTTTATGAGGAAGAATTATTTTTACAATAAATCCAGCTTGTTCAGAAAGTAAGGATTCCAATAATTTTTCATTCTCAGGTAGTTCACTAACAAGAATAAATTTGGGAATTTTATGTGTAGAATAATACTGATAAAGAAAATTTGAAAAAGAATTATCACCAACTAAATCAAAAAAGAACTTGTCACTATCTCTAATTACACCATTGATCATTCTGAAATTCATAACAACAGCTGTTTGTTCTTGAATTTCTATGCCAAAATATTCTTCATCAGAATTTTTAACATATTCCATGTTTTGTTTTGTTTGAAGACTTCCCAATCGGATTAAAGTATCACGAATATCTTTTGCACGCTCAAATTGCTCCAGTTTTGCTGCCTGATTCATCTCTTCTTCTAATTTTTTTGTAAAAATCTTTGTTTGGTTTTTTCCTTTTAGGACTTGCTCCAAAGAATCAACGTGTTTAGGATACCTCTCCTGTGCATCTTTGAATTCACATGGACCCTCACAATTGCCCAAATGATATTCCAAGCATACTTTTTTTGGCAAAGTTTTACAAATTCTAATTTGAAATGCTTTACGTAACGTTCCAATTGTAAGTAGTTTTGAGCTACCTTGAGTAAATGGGCCAAAAGTTTTTCCTTTACCTAAAAATTTTCCATCTCTAGTTCTTCTAGATACCAGTAGACGAGGATATTTTTCATCTGAAATTCTCAGATACGTGTATCTTTGTTGATCTTTTAATTCAATGTTAAAGCGTGGACGGTATTTTTTGATCATGTTTGATTCTAAAAGAAAAGCTTCACTTTCATTATCAGTTAAAATAAATTCAATGTCAGAAATATTTTCTACCAGTTTCTGAGTTTTATAATTTTGATTTTTATTAAAATATGAACGTACACGATTCTTCAAATTCTTTGCTTTTCCAATATAGATAATTTTTCCATCAGAATCCTTCATCAAATAAATGCCAGGGTTTGTAGGAATGTTAATTATGGAAATATCAAAAGTCATTTTTTTAATAATTTCTTCAAATATTTTCCAGTATAGCTTCCAGGGGATTTAGAAACATCTAGAGGGGTTCCAACAGACACGATTCTACCACCCTCATCACCACCTTCAGGTCCAAGATCAATTAACCAGTCTGAATTTTTAATCACGTCCATGTTATGCTCAATTACTACAACAGTATTTCCTAAATTTGCTAACCGATTAAGCACATCCAGTAATTTTTGAACATCAGCAAAATGCAGTCCAGTTGTAGGCTCATCTAAAATATAGAGAGTCTTGCCAGTACCGCGTTTTGATAATTCAGATGCAAGCTTTACACGCTGAGCTTCACCGCCAGACAAAGTAGTTGAGGATTGACCTAGTTTGATATAACCCAATCCAACATCATAAACAGTTTGTAATTTTCTTTGAATGGAAGGGATATTTTCAAAGAAGTTTAATGCTTCATAAACAGTCATACCTAAAATATCAGAAATATTTTTCCCTTTGTATAATACAGATAATGTTTCAGTATTGTATCTTTTTCCTTTACATTCATCACACTTTACATAAACATCAGATAAAAATTGCATTTCTATTTGTTTGACACCATCGCCATCACAAGCAAAGCATCTACCAGCAGTTACATTAAATGAAAATTGTCCAGGAGCATAACCACGTTCTTTTGATAATGCAGTGTTTGAATATAATTCTCGAATTGGAGTAAATGCACCAATGTAAGTAGCAGGGTTAGAACGAGGGGTTCGACCAATCGGGGATTGATCAATTGCAATTACCTTATCAATATTTTCCAAACCAATTATTTCTTTATGAGCCCCAGTCCTAACATTGGATTTAGAAAAATGATTTTCTATAGATTTAAGCAAAATATCATTAATCAAAGTTGATTTTCCAGAACCAGATACGCCAGTAACAGATACAAAAAGACCTAAAGGAATCTCAACGTCAATATCTTTTAAATTATTTTCTGATGCTTTTTTTACAACTAGAGAGCCAGAACGATTACGAATTTTATCTTTTAGTGTTATCAAAGAATTATCATTTAGATACTTGCCAGTAACAGATTTTTTATCATTAAGGATTTTCTTTATAGTACCCTCAAAGACCACATTTCCACCATGTACACCAGCGCCTGGACCTAAATCAATAATCCAATCTGAATTTCGTATAACTTCTTCGTCATGCTCTACAACAATAACGGTATTCCCAAGATTTCGTAGCTTATTTAGCGTTTTAATGAGTCGGGTGTTATCACGCTGATGTAACCCAATTGTTGGTTCATCAAGCACATACAAAACTCCAGTCAGATTAGAACCAATCTGAGTGGCCAATCTGATTCTTTGGGATTCACCACCAGACAGAGTAGAACTTAATCGATTTAATGTAAGGTAATCTAATCCAACATTCATTAAAAATTCAAGGCGTTCCTTAATTTCTTTTAAAACATCTCGTGCAATATATTGTTCATTTTCAGTTAATTTTAGAGTAGAAAAGAAATCATAACAGTTGTTGATTGGTAAATCACAGACATCCATAATTCCCAAGTCATTAATTTTAACTGCAAGTGATTCAGGTTTTAGTTTCTTACCATTACAAACATTACAAGGTGTATCTCGCATGAACCGTTTTAGCCATTCACGTTTTGATTCAGAATCTGTTTCCATGAAAACACGTTGTAAATTTACAAGTACACCTTCAAACGCATTAGTATATTTCCAAGAAGAGTCACCAGATTTAGAACGATATTGGAAATCAATCATATCAGAAGTTCCATGTAAAATAATTTCAAGATGTTTAGGTTTTATTTTATCAAGAGGAGTCATTAAATCAAAACCAAATTTCTTTCCAACAGCTCGTAATGCTTGTCGTCTAAATGATGAAAAACGTCCACTCCATGGAACAATGGCGCCATCTAAAATGGATTTAGTATTATCAGGAATAACCAAATCAGCATCAAATTCCATCTTAACACCTAATCCATTACATGTCTTACACAAACCAAATGGAGAGTTAAAAGAAAAAGTCCTAGGCTCTAATTCACCAACAGTCAACCCACAATGAGGGCACGCATTATTTTGAGAAAATATTTTTTCAGATTTATCTGAATAGATCATCACATCACCTTTTGATGCATTTATGGCAGTTTGGATTGCCTCAAAAAGTCTTGAACGCTCAGATTTATCAATAGTTATTCTATCGACTACAATCTCAATATTATGCCATTTTTGACGATCGAGAGGTGGAATATCCTCATCTAGGCTCAATATTTCACCATTTAGACGGATTCTAGAGTAACCATCTTTTTTGATTTGTTCAAATAATTTTTCATATGTTCCCTTTTTTCTCTGAATTATCGGAGATAAAATGAGAGTTTTTTTACCTGAAAAATCTTTGAGTATAGAATCACATATTCGTTCAATTGACTGTGTAGAAATTTTTCTTTTACAATTTATACAATGAGGAATACCGATTCTTGCATATAGTAATCGCATGTAATCATAAATTTCAGTTGTAGTCCCCACAGTTGAACGAGGATTTTTACTAGTGGTTTTTTGTTGAATTGCAATTGCAGGAGATAACCCATCAATAGAATCAACATCAGGTTTATCCATCATTTCTAAAAATTGACGAGCATATGCAGAAAGAGACTCCACATATCGTCTTTGACCTTCAGCATAGATAGTATCAAAAGCTAAAGTAGATTTTCCAGAACCAGACAAGCCACTAATAACAACTAGTTTATTTTTTGGAATATCAACATCAATATTTTTCAAATTATGGTGACGCGCACCACGAATTTTTAATTTATTTTCTACCATCTCTAAATTCAATCTCTTTTTCTAGCCTTTTTATTCTATCTCTACATTCAATTGCACGTTCAAAATCTAAATCTACAGAATATTTTTTCATTTGTGCATCTAAATCAATCATATCAGTTCTAAGATCATGAACTGATTTTAATTTTGATTCATCAAGTGCAGTTGTTTGTTCTGGAACAGATTTAGAAATGGTTCTAGGAATGATATTATTTTTTTTATTATACTGTATCTGTTTTTCTCTACGACGTTTAGTTTCATCAATAGTATGTTTGATGGATTTTGTATGAGTATCAGCATACATGATTACAGTACCATTCACATTTCGTGCAGCTCTACCACATGTTTGAATCAAGCTTGTGAAATTTCTTAGAAATCCTTCTTTATCAGCATCTAAAATTGCCACCAATGAAACTTCAGGAATATCCAAGCCCTCTCGTAAAAGATTGATTCCAACTAAGACATCAAATTCCCCTAAACGTAATTGCCTAATTATCTCAGTTCGTTGTAATCCTTCAATTTCAGAGTGCATGTATCTGACCCTGACTTGTTTTTTTGAGAGATATTCAGCCAAATCTTCAGCCATTCTTTTAGTCAAAGTAGTGACCAAAACACGCTCAGAATTAGCAACTTTTTTGTTAATTTCACAAATCAAATCATCCATCTGATTTTTTGTAGGCCTAACCTCAACTAGTGGGTCAAGTAAGCCAGTGGGCCTAACTAATTGTTCAACAATACTTGCAGATATTTTTCGTTCATATTCTGCAGGGGTTGCAGATACAAAAATAGTATTTTGAATGTATTCCTCAAATTCTTCAAATTTTAAAGGTCTATTATCAAAAGCACTTGGCAATCTAAATCCATACGTCACAAGTTTATCCTTTCTAGAATGATCACCTTTGTACATTCCATGTAATTGTGGTAATGTAACATGAGATTCATCAATTACTAAAAGATAATCATCGCCAAAAAAATCCATTAAACAAAATGCTTTTTCTCCAGATTTCCTACCATCAAAATGTCTAGAATAATTTTCAATCCCAGAACAATAACCCAATTCTTCAATCATTTCTAAATCATATTTAGTTCGCATCTCAAGTCGTTGTTTCTCAAGTTCATTTAGTGTAGGTAATCGTTTTTGTAATTCATCTTTGATTGATTGTACTGCATTTTTTCTAGCATCATCTGCGATAAGATAATGTTTTGCAGGAAAGATTTTGATTTGTGATAGTTTCTTTTTTTCTTTTAATGATACATGATCAAGTAAAGCAATTTTTTCTACTTCATCTCCAAAAAGTGAAATTCTAACTAAATCTTCAGAATATGCAGGAGTGATATCAATAGTATCTCCCTTTACTCGGAAATTCCCAGGAGCAACTTCAGTGTCATTTCTCTCATATCTTGCATCAATTAATTGTCTAATGACATCAGTTCGTTTAATTTCATCGCCAGAATTAATCGTGATTGCCAAATCTGCCCAATCTTTTGGATTTCCTAGAGAATAGATGCAAGATACCGTAGAAACAATAATTGTTGGTTCACCTGAGAGCAACATGGCAGTTGCCTCTAATCTCAATTTTTCAATTTTTTCATTGATTTGAGTGTCTTTTTCTATGTACGTATCAGTTTGAGGTAGATAGCTTTCAGGTTGATAATAATCATAATACGATACAAAATATCCAACATTATTTTTTGGAAAAAATTGTTTTAATTCTGAATAAAGTTGTGCAGCAAGTGTTTTGTTGTGAGAAATAACAAGTGTGTTTTTTCCAGTTTTTGCAATCACATTTGCAACAGAGAAGGTTTTTCCACTCCCAGTTACACCAAGTAGGGTTTGAACAGACCCTTTCTTTACACCTTTTACTAAAGATGCAATTGCCTGAGGCTGATCCCCGGTGGGAGAATAGTCAGATTCTAATTCAAATCGAGATACTTGTTCCAACATATTCAATATTTGAAAACAGAATTTAAAGCAATGGTGATATCATAGTAAATTACCAAACAGGTTCATCAATCATTTTCAAACCATCAACTGTTTCTTCAAAACCCATAATTTTCAAGGTCTGTTTTGCAGTAGGGGAATTTTTTTCAAATATTTTTTGAGCCAATACAGTCCTTGAATCAGAATTCATATGTTGTCCAATCTTATATTTTCCTTTTATCGATTCAGAAATTACCTTAATTACTGTAACCTCATCTAAAACCAAATCATTATTCTGAATAGGATCATAATGTCCTTCAGGTTGATATTTTTTCATTAAGGCATTAAGAGCCAAGGCTTTTTCGACATCATCATCAACAAAAACGGCAATACCTTTGATGACAACACTGATGTAAAGAGTATCAGCTTGAGACGCATTTGTAGGATGTGAAAAATAAGATGGTAAAAATTCCAGTTCTCGGTCTACTTCAAATCCAACTTTTGAATTTCGTGAAATATTATCTAATTTTTCACCCTTAGTATACGAATGCATGTAAACTGCATTATTGATAAATGCAAAATTCATAGGAATTATCTGAGGATATCCATGTTCATCAACACTTGCAATTCGCCCAACATGTTCTTCAGATAAAAAATGTTTTATTTTATCAAGAGATTTTATCTCCAAGCGTCCCAATAATTTCAAATCAATTGGTGAACCAATAGGGAATATAATAAACTAAATGTAACAAAGAATTAGAAAGATTATGCGTGACCCATATCTTGATGAATTAAAAGATGATTTTGATAGATACAATAATCAAGTAAAAAAATTAAAAAAAAGACTTTTGAAAGTAGGCCCGGACGAACAAGCAAAAATAATCAAGCAAATTGATTCAATAGCAAACAAGATGGAGAATAATCAAAAACAATCAGTAAAAGTTACAAAATCAAGACTAAAGGAAAGAAAATCAAAGTCAAAAAGATAATTAATCTTCTTCTTCTAATTCTTTAGCTAGTTCTTTAATTTCCAATACTCTACATGCCAATTCATCACATTCATGTTTTAATCCAGTATTCATGATTGTAATTACAAAAATAATCAAAAAGGAATAACATTCTAAAAATTGACTTTATTCATTCAAACTTTTCATAAATGAAAATTGCTAAATTTAGGAATAAATCCAATAAATCTATGGATGAGAGAGAGGAAGAATTTGAAAATGCAACAAAACAAGTTTTAGATTTTCTTGAAGAATGGGGTTCTGAATCAAGATTCACATGGTTTAGAGAAATGCATAGAATTACTGAGATTGATAGAGGCTTATTACGAAATGTTCTCAATGAGTTAAAAAAATCAAAAGAAGTCAAAGAGATGCATGGGACAAATAATAGAATATTTTTCTGTCTCAAAAAATATTACATAAAATGCAGAGATGTAGAGTATAGATTCAAAGGAAAAGTAATAATGCTTAGAGATGGAAGTAAAACAAAAATTATTCAAGGAGAAACAAAAGCAAAAGAGCGTACAAGAAAAAGATTAGAAAAACAAAAAAATAAACGCAAGGCAAAATTAGCTACAAAATTAAAAACAAAAACAAGTAGACATTAAATCACAAAGAATCTTCAGCCTGTCTTCGTGCAAAATTAGATTCAGCACGTTTGAGTTTGGAAGATTCAGCAACATCTTCAGTCATATCATATAGTTGATGAAGTTCTAAATCAGTAGTCAATTCATCTTCTTTTTCATCATCTAAATCAAGTTCTAAATTTGCCAAAATTTCCACATTTTCTTCTAGAATATCAAGACATTTTTTTACAGATTCTGGAAGATCATCATCCATGAAAGTTGTAGAAAATAGTGATGTAAATGATTTACTATTTTAAAATTAATTATTTTGTTTTTTGGCTGTTTCTCTGAGTTTTGGCATTACATGAGTTGCAAATTTGTCAATAGAACCAAAGTAGTTCTTGCCCCAGAATCTAATCACAAAGTGATTAACACCAGCTTTCATGAATTCCTCAAATACTGGAATTATATCTTCAGGAGTACCAAGTGCAATTGAAGAACGAGCAACATCATCAGGCATCTGTGTTGCAGCCTCTCTCATCTTTACAATCCAAGATTGATCAGACATTGAATATTCTGTAAAGTATTTGACAAAATCAAATCCTTCAATTTCTTTTAAGTTGTGAACTCTCAAGATTTCAGGTTTGAACAAACTAACTTTTACTGCTTCTTTCATTTTTGCCCAAGATTGTTCTGCATCATCACTAAAGTAAACATCAATATCAAGTGCAAATTGGAAATTGTCTTTTTCTTCTTGTGTTCTATTATTTTCATTCATTGATTTTTCAATTTGTGCTTTATGATCTGCAAAGAGTACAGGAGTATAACCAATTGGCAACCAACCATCACCTAATTTTCCAGTCATCGCAAGTGTTCTTTTTCCACCTGCTGCCATGTATGTTGGTGGACGTGGTTTTCTAATTGGTGGTGCTTGTAAACATGCACCTTCTAATTTGTAATATTTACCATCATAGCTAACTATGTTATCAGGGGTTGAATCGTATAATTTATGAATAACTTGAATTTGTTCTTCCCATTTTGAAACTGGTTTTTCAAATGGAATACAAAATTCTTTTAGATTTTGTGCCTCACCTGCACCAATTCCCAAAATTGCTCTTCCTTTAGAAACTCTATCAAGGGAAATTGCAGCTAGTGCGATATTTGACGGATGTCGTCTTATGGCATCAGTGACACAAGTACCAAGTTCAACATTCTGTGTAACTGCAGCAATTGCAGATAACATAACCCATGGATCTAATACAATTGCATTTTTCCATTGTGGGACATTAGTGTGGTCCATATAGAAAATAGAGTCATAACCTGTTTTATCAGCCAAAATACATGCAGTTAAAATTTGATCTTCAGTGTAACCTGCTCTTGCAACATTCAGTCCATTTTGGATACCGAATTTGAGTTTATTTTGAGTCAAGTACATTATCACCAAATCATTAGCATAAAAAGTTTAATCAAGCTGCCAAATTCGCAGTTTTTGAATAAAATAGAAAAAAGGTAAAAAATTATTGAATTTTTTATAAATTACCTGCTTTGATATCTTCAAGGCATTTTACAACATCGTCTTTAGATATTGGAATTGGATTTGGATCCAAGTGACCTTTATCAGTCATTACGGTGTCAGCAGCTTCTGAAACATCAGCTTTGAGTTCTAATTTGTCAAAGCCCAGTTTTGCCATTGCCTCTTTGAATCTATCATAGAAGATTGAATTGTTGTGCTTGTGTGCAACTGTAGTACAAGAAGATAATGAGTATCCGTGTGGTATACCTTCATTTGAGAACACATAGGACAAAGCATGTCCTAGAGTTGTAGAACAATTACCAAATCCCATTCCAGATAACATTGATCCGTAAGGATAATTTTCTGGTTTGTCATTCATAATTGCATCATAAAGAATCTCAAATGCTTGTTTACAAAGAGTTCTAGTCAAGTCATTACCGAGTTTGCTGTCATAGCCCTCAGTAGCTTGAGCACATGCATCACAGACAGAACTTTTGAGGACTTGATCTGGAGTGCCATCCATAAAGTATGAATCAACTACAGCCATGTCAGCTAAAAATCTGTCTTCACGTAACAATTTCTTTTTGCCATCAAATTTTAGAACACAGTAAGTTGTCATTTCAGCTCCAGTTCCAAATGTTGTTGGAATCAAGATTTTTTCTACTCCAAAATCTTTTGCAGCATATTTTACAACGTCCATTGAACTTCCACCACCCAATCCGATTAGAACAGAGGGTTTCTTTTCTTTGTATTCTGAAATCAAAGTATTGACATCGTCAATTGATGGTTCAGGTTTTACTTTATCATACAGCATATAATCCTGAATTCCCATTTTTGCTAACCATTTATCAGATAGTGCTGGCGGAACGGTTGTAACAACTAGGGCATTTTTTGGATAATCTGTTTGACCAAGTGCATCTTCTCCAAAGTTGATAACTTTTGGAATGCGAATTGTTTGCATAAATCAACGACATC